>Ga0111175_1182_pt1 | contig 10961 bp, 6 predicted proteins | sample DeeMarSWOR324_28_FD_80228 | JGI IMG/M metagenome (GOLD analysis project Ga0111175, IMG submission 80228) | Bacteroides sp. SM23_62
TGGATGCCGTTACCGGTGCAAGCCGCTGGACCAGTGAATATGGCATGACACCGTTGTCAGGCTTGATCAACTGTGCCGAGGTTGATTCCAGGGGGCACCAGTGGTTCGGGACGGATCAGGGAGCAGAGAGACATGTTGGACTGGAAGCCAAGAAAAACTGGTTTTTCTATACTACTGAAGAGGGACTCATTCACAATTATGTAATATCCATAACTGAAGACGGGATGGGAGGAATATGGTTCGGGACTTACGGAGGTGTTTCCTACTTGCATGACGATGCGTGGACCTCCTATACGGCTGCTGATGGTCTGGCAAGTGACACCGTTTACGATATAGCTGTTGATAGGGATGGTTCTGTTTGGTTTGCCACTGAAAGGGGAATCTCCCAGCTCTATGAATCAGATTTTATATACCAGTATACATCCGTCATCGAAAGAGAAACAAGCAGGCTGGATCTCAAATCATACTATAATTCATGGGAGAATGCTATTCATCTGTCCTATCACCTGCAGTATCCTGAAAACATTTCCGTGAGCCTATATTCCATTGACGGGGTGCTGTACAGGCGATGGACCAATCTGTCATCGATGGAAGGCCACAACCAGGTAAAACTGCCTTTTGAAACCTCCCCCGGGGCCTACCTTAAATCAGGCATTTACATCATCCGCGTGACCCATAACGGATTGCATGAATCAAGGAAAATCGTGATCATTCGATAGTGCAATGTCCGGGATCCATGAATAAAAAAACGGTCTACCGTCAGAAATACATCTGGATGATCACCTTTGCAGCGGCCATGGGGGGATTCCTTTTTGGTTACGATTTCGTTGTGATCGGTGGCGCCAAACCGTTTTATGAACCATACTTTGATCTGATTACTCCCACACAAAAAGGCTGGGGAACCAGTTCTGCAATCGTCGGGTGCATCCTAGGCACGTTAATGTGTGTATTGCTGAGCGATAAACTGGGTCGCAAACGCCTGTTGATATTTTCAGGTTTTCTATTCGGTTTGTCTGCACTGGGCACGGCCCTGGCCGGCAGTTTTTTTGCCTTCAATGCCTATCGGCTGATCGGGGGAATTGCCATGGGAGCTGCGCTGAATCTTTCTCCCATGTACATCGCCGAAATTGCCCCTGCTGACAAACGGGGGGTATTGGTCACCATCAACCAGTTGATGATCATGATTGGGGTCCTTACTGCCCAGATCGTGAACCTGCTGATCTCGAAGCTGGACACCGAACTGATTGCCAGTCCAACTACCCAGATGATCAAGGAAAGCTGGAGCGGACAACTGGGCTGGCGGTGGATGTTTGGAGCAGAAGCCATACCTGCATTAATATTCTTCATCCTGATGTTCATCGTCCCTGAAAGCGTACGGTGGCTGGTGAAAAACGGGCAGGAAAAGCAAGCTTTGAGGATCCTGAAAAAGATGGGGGGAGACAAGTATGCAGCCGAAGCCGTCAGGGATATCAGACTCACTATTTCGCAGGAGAACGTTGCGAAGGTGAATTTCAAAGAACTCTTGAACAGGAAAATTCTAAAACTGATAGGTCTGGGGGTATTTTTAGCCTTCCTGCAGCAATGGAGCGGCATCAATGTGGTTATTTATTATGCTGCAGATATTTTTCAGGCAGCCGGTTTCAACCTCCAGGAGATGATGGTGCAAATTGTGGCCATCGGGTTGGTCATGCTGCTCTCTGTCCTGATCACCATTTTCACCGTAGAGAAACTGGGGCGCAGGAAATTGCTGCTGCTTGCCACCTCACTCATGGCTGTCGTATACGGGCTGATCGGTGGCGGTTTTTATACTGCCAATACCGGTATCTCTATAGTAGTAATGATGTTATTAAACGTCATGTTGTATTCACTGTCCCTGGCACCGCTTTTCTGGGTTGTCCTGTCCGAGATTTACCCGAACCGGATCCGTGGTGCTGCCATGTCCATCGGTGCCACGGCTCACTGGGTGGCAAATTTCCTGCTTACCTTCAGCTTCCCGACCATCAAGGAGACCATCGGCTGGGCCAATAATTTCTGGCTTTATGGGCTTATCTGCCTGCTGGGATTTATCGTGTTGTATTTTTACCTGCCTGAAACAAAAGGCAAAACACTTGAGGACATAGAACGGGAAATCGCAGATTAGCGGCTTGGATCATTCATACCTGAGCGACAAGACAGGATTTCTGCGGGCGCTGCGAATGGTCTGGTATGCCATGGTCAGGAATGAGATCAGCAGGGTCAATACCAGGACCATTACAAAATACCCATAATTAATACTGGTACGGTAGGCAAAATCCTGCAACCATCTGTCCATCGAAAGATAGGATAGGGGCCAGGCAATCACATTGGCGATCAATAGCAGGACCAGGGTTTCCCTTGAAAACAAACGCACGATCTGACTTGATGTGGCACCCATGCTTTTCCGAATGCCTACTTCCTTGGTCCGTTGTTCCGTTGAATAGGAAACCAGCCCTATCAGTCCCAGCAGGGCAATGATAATGGCCAATCCGGAAAAAATCCCGAAAATGATCCCGGTCTTTATTTCGCTTTCATACATTTCCTGGAAACGTTCATCCATGAAATGATATTCAATAGACTTATCGGTAAAAGAGGACCAAGTCTTTTTAACCATATTCAGGGTTTTATCAATATCACTGGTATTCATTTTAATGGCAATGGTATTGAAATGACCCTGAAATAGCAACAGGGGCCGGATCTCCCTGTGCAAAGATTCAAAATGGAAGTCTTTTACCAGCCCAATGATCCTTAGGGGAGTTGGAAATGTTGTTCTGTAGAGGGACTTTCCCACCGGATCCTCTAATCCCAATGCAACTGCAGCTGTTTGATTCAGGACCACGCTGTTTGAATCGTTGAAATCCTTTGAAAAGAAACGGCCCTCCAGGATCTCTATGTCAAATGTCGCCAGGTAATCTTCATCTGCTGTTCCCACTGCCAGGAGTTGACTTTCTCCGGCTGTATTTCCTGTTGCGTGAAATGCCGAAGATGAATAAATATGTCCCGGTGCTGCAGAAGTAATGGTAACACTTTCAATGGATTCATGTTTCAGGAGTTCCTGCTTAAAGGTTTCATGATTGGGAACGATTCCATATGCCCTTTCAAGGACCAGTACCTGATCAGTTGAAAAGCCCAGGTCCTTATTCGACAGGAATTGTAACTGGCGGTTGACGATCAGTGTTCCGAGGATAATGATAATGGAAATACTGAACTGGAATACGACCAGGATACTCCGGAAATAGGACCTCCCATTCCCGCTGTTCAGTTTTGCTTTCAGCACTGTGATGGGTTTGAAGGAAGAAAGCACGAATGCCGGATAACTCCCTGCTATGAGTCCCACGAAAAGTATGATCCCCAGGATGCCCAGGTAATACCGGAAATCCCCGTATCCAAATGCCATCTCCTTCCCCGTAAATTGATTGAATGCTGGTAAAGATGTTTCCATAATGATCATGGCCAGGATATGTGCAAAAAACGCCAGCAGCATGGATTCTCCCAGGAACTGGCCAACCAACTGGCCTTTGCTGGCCCCGGCTACCTTTCTGATACCCACTTCCTTTGCCCTTGTGGCCGCACGTGCCGTGGAAAGGTTCATAAAATTAATACAGGCGATCAAAAGGATGAATATGGCGATGATACTGAATATGTAAACATACTTTATGTCGCTGTTCGCCTCGTGCTCATCTTCCAGGTGTGACCTCAGGTGGATATCCCTTATGGGCTGAAGTACATGGTCCCACCTGTTTTCACCCGACATGATTTCCCGGTAGGATTGTCCCATGAACTGTTCGAGCTGGGGAGCCAGGTATTTCTCGACGATGGTTTCGAACTGCTCCGGGAAATCTGCAGGATCATAACCATCCTCTGTGAGGATGTAGGTCATGCAGTCAATGTTGAAGAAATTGGGATTGTTATGGTCCCCGCGGGAAGTGTAACTGGCCAGAAAGTCATACTTGAAATGGGTATTTACGGGAACATCTTTAACAATCCCGGTAATTTCAAATTCCATATCATTTTCGCCAATGATCCGTTTCCCGAGCGGATCATCCTTTCCGAAATATTTACTGGCAATGGATTCGGTGATGACCACCGTATTTGGCCTGTTCAGGGCGGTGCCCGGATTGCCCCTGACAAAGGGTATGGTAAAGACTTCAAAAATGGAGGAATCAACAAAGTAAAACCGGTTCTCATTGTAAGCATCCTTTTCATGGTTGATGGACATGCTCCAGCCCCCTTTGACCCTTACAAATTGTTTTACGAACGGAAATTCGTCCTTCAAAACCTTGCCAAGGGGGAGGGAGGAATTTGCCGTGTTGATCTCATTGTCACCGATTTGTCCGAGTGTAATCACCCTGTAGACGTTCTCCGCATTTTGATGCTGGCTTTCATATGTCAGCTCATCGTGGACATATAAGATGATCAATATGGTACAGGCCATGCCCAGGGCCAGTCCGAATATATTGATCAGCGTATAGATCTTGTTCTTGACAAAACTTCTGAAGGCAGTTAGAAAATGAATCCGTATCATTTCGAGGTATTTTTTGGAATATTGCCGCCAATTGCATGCCATTCGTGATAACGAACTGATTATTAGATAAATAAACAGTCTTTGCTTTATGTGTCAAATGAAATACTGTATACTTTTTACACATTTGTTGTTTATTTTTTATACAATTGTATTGTGGAAGAAGGAAAAATTCTTATCATCGATGATAATGAGGGGATCCTGAAATCCTTGCGGTATGCCCTGAAATTCGAGTTCAGGACAGTCAGGACAACCCGGACGCCGAACCAGATCCCTTCCCTGCTTCATGCAGAGAAATTCGATGTGATCCTGCTGGATATGAATTTCTCCGCGGGGGTTACCACCGGTAATGAAGGGATATTCTGGCTGCGCGAAATCCTGAAGCTTGATCCTGAGGCAGTGATAATCCTGATCACCGCATATGGAGATGTCGACCTTGCCGTCCGGGCCATCAAGGAAGGTGCTGTTGATTTTATTATCAAGCCATGGGATCCTGAGAAATTGATTTCAACGCTGAAGGCTGCCTACAAACTGAGCCTGTCCAAAAAGGAGGTCATGAAACTGAAGCGTGCCCAGGTTCACCTGAAGGAGGACATTTCAAGGGAATTCGGTCCCATAATCGGGGAATCCAGGGTATTCCGGCAGACCATGGACCTGGTAATGAAATCGGCCCCGACGGAGGCTAACGTACTCATTCTGGGGGAAAACGGGACAGGAAAAGAGCTTCTGGCCCGGGAGATCCACAGGTATTCTGTCAGATCGAAAGAGGTTTTCGTTTCCGTCGACATGTCTTCACTGAGTGAGAGCCTCATTGAAAGTGAATTGTTTGGGCATAAAAAGGGGGCTTTTACCGATGCCCGGGAAGACCGGGTCGGAAGGTTTGAATCTGCTTCCGGAGGAACTTTATTCCTGGATGAGATAGGAAATATTCCCATGTCCGTACAGGCCAAGCTTTTATCTGTCCTGCAAAACAGGATCATATACAGGGTCGGTTCAAACAAACCCATACCGGTGGATATCCGGCTCGTTACTGCGACCAACAAATCGATACGCAGCCTGGTTGCAGACAATTATTTCAGGGAAGATCTGTATTACCGTATCAACACCATTGAAATACAGCTGCCACCGTTGCGGGACAGGGAACAGGACATCCTGTTACTGGCCGAACATTTTTTACATTTATACAGGAAAAAATACGCCAAACCCCTCTTGAAAATCAATTCAACGGCCATGGACAAACTGAATGCTTATCCCTGGCCGGGAAACATAAGGGAACTCCGGCACACCATCGAAAAAGCGGTTATTCTGAGTGAGGGTGACACCTTGAAACCGGGAGATTTTCTATTTTCAGTAGAAGAGGAAACCGGAGAGGAACCGGAGACCCTGAACCTTGGAGAGGTGGAAAAAAACACCATAATGAGAGCCCTTAAAAAACACCAGGGCAACCTTAGCAAGACGGCTGTAGAGCTTGGAATTACCCGAAAAACCCTGTACTCGAAAATCGAGAGGTATGATCTATAAATCGCTGTTTATACAGGTCCTCTTCAGGGTAGTCCTGATACTGGCTAATGCAGTGGCTTTTTCATGGGTACTGGTTTCAACCACTAACTGGTACTCGATAGTAACGCTGGGCGTTATACTTATTATACAGGCCTGGTTATTGGTCAATTATCTTAACAGGACCAACCGGATCATGGGTGATTTTATCCAGCGTTTGCGCGAGAAGGAGAGTACCTCCAGATCATTGCTGGAAATTGAATCGGGACCGTTTCAGCAATTCAATCAGATACTCCATGAGATCAATGGATTGATACAGGAGGCCAGGATCGAAAAAGAGAATCAATTTCTATATCTGCAATATATTATTGAACATGTCGGAATCGGACTTATTGCTTTTGATGATACCGGTAAAATCAACCTGATCAATAAGGCCGCCCTTGACTTATTCCAATTTAATGAGTTGAAACACATAAAAAATCTTAACCTTGTCAGGGAGGGGATGGATCAATTTCTCAGGGGACTTAAACCGGAGCAACAGCAATTGATGAAAGCAAATATTTCCGGATCCATCATCCAGCTTTCTGTAAAAGCATCCGAATTTAAGATCCATGACAGGTGGATAAAACTGGTATCTTTCCAGGATATAAAGGGGGAACTGGATCAGAAGGAACTTGAATCCTGGCAGAAACTGATACGGGTACTGGCACATGAGATCATGAATTCCATCACACCGATAAACACCCTTACCGAAACCATGTTAAAACAAAACAGGCAGCACGAGGAGGCTGTCCGTCAGTGGCAGGGTGGCAGTGACTATTTTGATAACATGATGGATGGCCTGCACCTGATCCGGGAGCGCGGATCCGGTCTTATTGATTTTGTGCAGAAATACAGGGATCTCTCAAAACTGCCTACCCCGAATTTCATTGATGTAAACTTAAACATTCTCCTGGGTGGCATTGGCAGGCTGTTCTCGAAAGATATGGAGGAAAAAGGGATTACATTTTCCACCACCATCTGTCCTGAAAACCTTACACTCAATGCGGACCGGAAATTAATCGAGCAGGTGCTGATCAACCTGGTCCGGAATGCCATTGAAGCACTTTCCGAAAGGCAGGGTGGACAAATTAAAATCCTTGCAGAAAAAGATAAAGATGCAATCCGTATCAGGGTTGTGGACAATGGGCCAGGTATTCCGGAAAGCATTATAGACCAGGTTTTTATACCCTTCTTTACAACGAAAGAAGAGGGTTCAGGCATAGGTTTGAGCCTGTCCCGGCAAATCATGAGGTTGCACCAGGGGACCATAGATATTCAATCAATACCCTCAGTAGAGACAAATATTGTCCTGAATTTTTAAAATGAATCAATAACTTAGCAGCTATTACCAAAACCCGACCAATAATGAGAAAACTGGCTCTATTTTCTTCTCTGATCATGATCTTTCCGGTACTGTTTGCCCAGCATGGGAAAGTGTATGATAACCTTTCCCTGGAAAGTGACATCCTTGGCATGCAGCGAAAGTATGCCGTTTATCTGCCGCCTGACTACGAGACCTCTGAACGAAGTTATCCTGTGCTCTATCTATTGCACGGTGGCGGGGATGACCAGACCGGATGGATCCAATTCGGGGAGGTCCTTAGGATTGCGGACGTAGCCATTGCCAATGGGACTGCCACTGCGATGATTATCGTGATGCCCGATGCCAATGAGGGGAAAAGGGGATGTTTCAACGACATCAGGGGAGAATGGCGTTATGAGGATTTTTTCTTTGAGGAGTTCCTGCCTTTCGTTGAAAAACAATACCGTATCAAGGGTGAAAAACATTACAGGGCGGTCGCCGGCCTTTCAATGGGCGGCGGGGGAACCTTTATGTATGCCCTGCATCATCCTGAATTGTTCTCCTCAGCCTGCCCGCTGAGTGCCAATTGCGATCCCCTCACCCTGGATGACATGGACCGCTACCTGGAAAGAAGGGAAATGACGGCAGATTCTGAGGAACAGAAAGAGGCATATTTCAGGCAACACAGTGCCCTGGCCCTTATCAATGACATGCCTGCCGAGGAACTTAAATCAGTAAGATGGTATATCGATTGCGGGGATGACGACTCCCTTTATGAGGGGAATTCCCTTGTTCATATTGCCCTGAGGAAGAAAGAAATTCCGCATGAGTTCAGGATCCGCGATGGTGCCCATAACTGGACCTACTGGCGGGAGTCACTCCCGGCCGTACTTTCATTCGTCTCTGCCCGCTTCCATCAATGATTGATTTGACCAACAACCAACCCGATTGATACAATGAAAACACATTTGATTGATCTGTTAAAAATCTCCGGTTTTTGTGCCGGGCTCATAATGCTAAGTAACTGTACCGGTCCCGGGCGGAAGCCGGCCGCAGTGCCGGAATCGCCTGCTTACCCTGTTGAATTCTCTATTTCGAAAAGCGATCTGATGGACAAGATCATGGGAGGATGGGCCGGCCAGACCATCGGATGCACCTATGGCGGACCTACAGAATTCAGGTTCAGGGGATCCATGATCCAGGATTATACACCCATCGCATGGGATGATACCAGGATGGATTGGTATTATCAGAATGCTCCCGGACTTTATGATGATATCTACATGGACCTGACATTCGTGGAAGTCATTGACAAGGAAGGCATCGATGCACCTGCATCTTCCCATGCCGATGCTTTTGCCAATGCTGAATATTCCCTGTGGCATGCCAACCAGTCTGCCCGTTACAATATACTGCAGGGAATACAGCCCCCGGCCTCCGGTCACTGGGAGAATAACCCCCACGCGGATGATATAGATTTTCAGATCGAAGCCGATTTTGCAGGCCTGATGAGTCCGGGTATGGTCAACCCTGCAGCCGAGGTATGTGACCGGGTGGGGCATATCATGAATTATGGCGATGGATGGTACGGGGGTGTTTATGTCGCCGCCATGTACGCCCTTGCCTTCTATACGGATGATATCAAGCTGATTGTATCGGAAGCACTGAAAACCATCCCGGAAGAAAGCGATTTCTACCGTTGCATCGATGATGTTATCCGATGGTATTACCTGTATCCTGAAGACTGGAAGAGGACCTGGTTCGAGACGGAAAAAAAATGGTCATCCGATATCGGGTGTCCCAATGGGGTATTTAAAGACTTCAACATCGATGCCAAGATCAATGCCGCTTATATTGTTATCGGATTGCTGTACGGTGAAGGGGATTTTGGAAAAACGGTGGATATCAGTACCCGTTGCGGACAGGACTCGGATTGCAACCCGGCCAGCTCGGGGGGTATCCTGGGTACGGTTATGGGGTACAGCAACATCCCAGCCTATTGGAAGCAGGGGATAGAGAAGGTGGAGGACATGGATTTCAAATACACCACCATTTCGCTGAAAGATGCTTACGAGATGAGCCACAGGCATGCCGTCGAAATGATTAAAAGGAACGGGGGCAAAGAAGCCGGCGATATGTTGACCATCCTTATGGAAGCGCCCGAACCGGTCCGCCTGGAAAAAGCATTTGAAGGGCATTTTCCCATACAAAGAATGGATTTTGGTTGGGAAGGCAAAAAGCTGGAAAAGGACGGTGACCTGGAGTATGGTTTTGATTTTGAAGGGATCGGCTTTGTGATGCTGGGAAGGGCCCAGAAACTGCAGCCTGATAATAGGGATATTAACCTTTTGCTGGATGTATTCATCGATGGTGAACTTCATGAACAGGCCGTACTTCCAACATCCTATCAATCGCGCAGGAATGAGTTAACCTGGAAATACAACCTGGAGGATGGCACCCATAATGTCCGGGTTGAGTGGAAAAACCCAGAAGACGGATATGGGATAATCATGGCCGATGTCCTTGTCTATGGTCCGCAGCCTTCGTTATGAGAACACTTTTCCTGGTCCTGCTGGTTGTCGTAACCTCCTGTATGCGAAAGGAACCAGATGAGATCTCCAATCAGGTGATCTGGTTCAAATACCCGGCCAGGTACTGGAACAGCCAGGCATTGCATCTGGGCAATGGTTACTTTGGGGCTTCGTTTTTCGGAGGAACCAGGGAGGAGGTATTCGCTTTGTCCGAGGCCAGCATGTGGACCGGCGGACCGGCCATGGGAGACTGGGAAAGGGCCGGGGTCAATCCCAACGCCAGGGAAACACTGCCTGCCATCCACAAGGCTGTCCGCGAAGGTCATATCCGGCGGGCTGACAGCCTGGTAAGTGAAAATTTTTTCGGTTCGTTTGATCTCTATGGCCATTTCACTTCCATCGGGAATCTTAGGCTGAAGTTCCTGGATCACGAAACGGAGCCCGCTAATTATCACAGGGAACTGGATTTGCGAAATTCACTCGGTAGCATACGCTATGACTTGGGCAACACCACATTCAACAGGGAGTATTTCTGCTCCTATCCAGACAGGGTACTCGTCATGAAATTCACGGCTGACAGGCCGGGCAGCATCTCCTTCGACATGATCCTGGATATCATGCAGGATTCTTCCATTGCTGAAATATCCGGGAATACCTTTCAGGTTGCCGGGTACATAGACGGTAATCAACGGCCTTTCCACCTGTTCATACAGGTAAACCATGAAGGGGGGAAAACAGGCAGGGATGCGGGAGTCTTAACGGTACGCGGGGCAGATGCAGTGGAAGTCTACTATACGGTGGCCACAAATTATAAAATGAGCTATCCCGGCTACACGGGTGAAGATCCTGCCGGTATTGCCCGTACCATCGTGCAAAAAGCGGTTACCAGGGGATTTGAAACCCTCAAGGCAGCACATACAACCGATTACAGGTCACTCTACGACCGGGTAAACCTGGTCATTCAGGGTGACCGGCAGATTGAGAAATTACCGACAAATCAGCGGTATGAAAGGCTGAAATCAGGCAAGGCTGATCCCGGTTACAAAGTCCT
>Ga0111175_1203_pt1 | contig 10949 bp, 7 predicted proteins | sample DeeMarSWOR324_28_FD_80228 | JGI IMG/M metagenome (GOLD analysis project Ga0111175, IMG submission 80228) | Bacteroides sp. SM23_62
GAATATGATCTGGAGTTCACTTAAACCATCTTTCTGGGTAAAATGGGTAAAGTCTTTTCCATAATATATACTTACACCTCCGCCCTCAGTGCCGAACCAAAGGTTGCCACGACTGTCTTCCATGATGGATCTGACTCGATTAGCACCTAGTCCCTCATTTTGGGTAAAATCCGTAAAAGTTTCGCCATTAAACATGCTCACCCCGCCATGTGTTCCAAACCAGACGTTTCCCTGGCTGTCCTCCATGATGGTTCTAACATGATTATCGGCTAAGCCATCTTTTTGAGTAAATTTTGTTAAGGTTTCACCATCAAACATGTTCAATCCGTCATCTGTTCCGATCCAGATATTCCCGTGACTGTCCTCTTCCATAGACCATACCCGATCGCTGATTAGACCCTGATTTCGGTTTAGGTATGTAAAGGTATTTCCATCATAAATGCTCACGCCTCCGCCCCAGGTACCAAACCAGAAATTACCGTGGCTGTCCTCCAGGATGGTAAAAACAGGACCGTGACTTAAGCCCTCCTTCGGGGAAAAATGTGTAAAGGTTTCGCCATCAAACTTGCTCACCCCTCCGTACCAGGAGCCAATCCAGAGATTATCATGGCTGTCTCTCAGGATGCAATAAATATTATTATTAAATAAGCCCTCTTTTTCAGTATAATGGGTAAAGGATTCTCCATTATACATGCTCACCCCTCCGTCAGCTGTGCCGAACCAGAGATTGCCATGGTTATCCTCGAGGATGGATGTGACCCAATTACCATTTAAGCCTTCTCGTACAGTAAAATGTGTAAAGGTTACGCCATTATACATACTCACCCCACGGACCTGTGTGCCCATCCATATATTGCCGCGGCTGTCCTCTAGGATGGAAGTGATTTGGGTCATATTCATCCCTTGTTCAACGTCCAGGGATTTTATATTAATGCTAGCGTAATCTTTCATCAGTGGCAGTGAAGCCCTAACCGGTTGTGGTTGTTTGCAGGATACAAATTTTCCTTTGGTGAGTATTGGCACACCTGTGGGGAAGGTATCTCCGTAGGAGTTAAACAGTACAAAAGACGAAGTATCCACTCCGGGGGTAAAAGTTCTCAGGGAATCACTGTTTATAGGAATGACGGTGAGGGTTTCCGGAATTTTATGTACTCGCTGGGGCACGGGCACCACCTCTGGTTCACCTGCAGGTAAGAACAATTTGTGGAGCAGCATGCAGGGGTGCCATTTCATCCAATACGCCCGGTTTATCGCCATCGCATGAAGCAATAAGTAAAATAATGGAGAGATATTTGAAAGTTTTGCTCAGGTTTTTATAAAAACCAACATAGAGCATGTTCCCTCATATTACAATGAAAATGATCTTTGGGAATTTTTTATGTTTGGAAAGTGAAAGTAAAGTCAAGTTATGAAAAATTTATTCCATAATAATGAACCATTGCGAATTTGGTTTCATACGGGATTATTATTTAGTTCTGATCATTACCACACCGTTCGCGCCATGTGATCCATATATCCGCGTAGCCTCATGGCCTGTCAACAGCCTGATATTCTTAACATTCCTGGGATTGAGATAGTCAACATCCCGAACGATCATGCCATCTACAGCAAATATGGCAGCACCGTTGTTTTCCGACAAGCCAACCGAACTAATATCTCTGCCCCGTATATAAACCCGGATGCTACCACCCTGATCAATAACCCTGGTTCCAAGAAGCTCTGCCTGGAGCATTTCCTTGATACCGGAATACAGCGGAAAATCCCTATTAGGGTCATCGTAATACTCTACTGCGTGCGCCAAATCCTGTTCATTGATATGTCCATGGGCAACTGCTTTTTTCTCGTTTTTTTCACCCGGCACCAGGATCATGTTTACAGAGATCTCATCTTCATCTGCCGTCACTTCTCTTCGATTCTTCTCAAAACCATTGGCCTTGAAAATAAGGACATCTTCCTTGGATGATAAGATCTCAAATCTGCCAAGGGAATCTGTATAAGCCTTTGATCTGGTTTTCCTGGAAGTGACTTCTACATTGTTGACATAATAATTATTAAAAGCCGTAACAGTACCTTTAACTGTAGTTACGTCACCGGTTTCGATTAATTGATCAGCCCTTTCCATAATTGCCCTTTTCTGACCATCAGCGAAGGAAAGTAGAGCAAAGGAAAGAAACACTGAAAGGATGAGTTTTGAATGTGTTGTTTTCATGACTTGATCTTCTTTTCATTAATTGATTAATAATTGGGATTGTCAATAATTTCTTAAAGACCCGGGAAATAAATCCGGGCTTTTTGCTGGATTGCCAGGATACGGTCACCTGAGGGTATTAGCCCTAACCAATCCACTTACTTTAAGTACAATAGTGGAATATGATAATTCTCTTAATAGCTGCAGCTATTGATTATCGAATCATCTAAAATGAGGATATCCTTTTAATAAAAATCTTGCTCGCTTGTTCTGATACAAGTTACAATTCTGCAAAGGGGTAAGTCTATAAGAGAAACCGCAAAGTTTAACGGTTATGCCGCATCTGGCAGGAATGCATATTTATTATAAATAATCATTATTGTTCAATTAATCCCGCTGATTTTAAGCGGTTTACAATATAATTCTCAGACATCTTTTGATCTTGATTCGTCAGTAGCTCATCTAGCGGCGTTGTAGGTATATGGATGCTTAAAATCTTTACTATTCGTAGGTTGAACGATCAGTTTCAATAATTTATGAATCAATGCCACCAAGCAGTAAGCTATTATTACAGAATAAACCTGGATTTTAATTTTGTTTAGGCTCGTTCACGAAGGTTAATATTTCCAGTTTAACCAAATGAATTTATCCTATTTTAATTGTTGACTTACAGACATATAAAACTTATATTTACAGATGTTGAGACTGCTCACCTTATTCATAACAATCGCTTTTCATTTATCAACTTCCACTTCGAGCTCGACAAATAAAGGCAAGGGTACGTACTCGCATTTATCAGTAAGTTATTGATAAAGAACCTATTCGTAACGTCTGTATTGCTACTTACGTTGTTGGAAAGTGTGCTGGCTCAGACCCGTACCATAACTGGTACTGTTACCTCGGCTGAAGATGGAGAATCACTGCCAGGTGTAAACGTATTAGTAGCAGACTCTGCCATTGGTACCATCACTGGTATCAACGGAGAGTATTCTATTGAAGTCCCGGCCGGTGCACAATCTCTTAAGTTTTCATTCGTCGGATTCGATACACAGATCATTGCGATCAGTAACCAGGCTGTCATCGATGTGGTCCTGGTTGTGTCCGCAATCGTATTGGACGAAGTCATGGTCACAGCCCTGGGTATTGAACGGGAGCAAAAAGCCCTCGGCTTCGCAGCCCAGGAGCTTGGAGAGGAGGAATTATCAGCCGCACGGGAACTGAGCGTAACCAGGTGCCTTACCGGTAAGGTGGCCGGTCTACAGGTCACCAATACGGCTGCCGGTACTGGAGGATCATCCAACGTTACCATCAGGGGTAATTCATCTCTGACCGGAACTAACCAGCCTTTGTATGTGGTCGACGGTGTTCCGATCATCAACCAGCCAAAAGACGGATCCGGAAGCGGCGGTATCTGGGGAGACAACGATTATGGAGATGGCATTGGCGATATCAACCCCGAGGACATCGAATCGGTGAATGTGCTGAAAGGACCGAATGCTTCAGCGCTTTACGGTTCAAGGGGCGCCAAAGGGGTGATTGTGATCACCACCAAGTCTGCCAAACAAAGGAGAGACGTCATCGTGGAGCTTAATTCAAATTTTAGTATTGAAACCATTAACCTCTACCCCAAGTTACAGAACAAATATGCGACAGGGTATGAGGGTACCAACCTGCGCTGATCAATGGTGGAAATCCCGCCTGGCAGCGGACAATTTTATGAAACCATGCCCATATGGCCTTGGGAATGCTGGGGACCTCCGCTCGACGGCAGAAGAAAGGTAGTAAATCCATGGGTCTACCCCGGAGAGGAGCCTAGCACATGGGTTCTGTTGCCACAACCCAAAGACAATACCCGTCAGTTTTATCAAACCGGTTTTATCAATTCAAATACACTGGCCATCTCGGGGGGTGATGCCAAGAAAAGCGGGAGGCTCTCCTTTGGCAATGTATACCAGAAAGGGATTATAGGGGATCATAAAGTGACCAAGTATAATCTTTCCCTGAGTGGTAGTTCACAGGTTAACAAGTACATCAGGTTTGACAGCCGGTTCAATTACATCCGGACCGACGGATCTCAGAGGCCCGACCTTGGATCCTATCCAGCTAATATCAACTTTCAGCTCACATCCCTGGGAAGGTATGTCCCCCTGGATTTCCTGAAGGAGTATTATGAAAAGACGGGAGAAGCAGGTCGGTGGCCCGGAGTTTGGGAGAATCCATATTTTATTCTCAAAGAGTATAAAAACAATGACTACCGGGACCGCATGATCGGATATGCATCTGCTACGGTCCAAATTACCGACTGGTTGAGCCTGCTGGGCCGTGTGGGAGTCGACCTGTATACCGAATACCACAAAACTACCCGTCCTGTTGGTTCCTGGTACGGAACCGATAGCCGTGGCCGCATATTGACAGATTTCCTTCACTACAGGGATCTGAATGCCGATCTGATGCTGACTGCCAATAAACAGCTTTCTGAGAACTTTTACGGTTCCCTCACCATGGGAGCCAGCCTGCTGAAACAAAGAAGAGATACTGAGCATATGGATGCCAGGAATCTGAAAGTACCTGGTGTTTATAGTATTACCAATGCACTGGAGTTTTATCCAGAAACTTATCTATGGGAAAAAGAAATGCAATCTGTTTATTTTATAGGGCAGCTCGCATATAAGAACTGGTTGTTCCTGGATGTTACGGGACGTAATGACTGGTCTTCCGCACTCGGTATGAATGAATATTCATATTTCTACCCTTCTGTGGGACTCAGCTGGGTGTTCTCTGATGCCCTTAACATCACTGGTAACATCTTGAGCATTGGTAAAGCCAGGGTCTCCTGGGCACATGTTGGCAATGACTCTAACCCATACCTGACCAAAACCGGTTATACCTCCTATACAACTAGCTTCCTCGGAAAGGGATTTGCTTCAAAGAGCGGTACGCTGCCACTGTATAACCTGAAAAACGAGTTAACTGAATCATGGGAAGTCGGTGGAGACCTGAGGTTCCTGCAGAACAGGATCGGTATTGATGTGACCTATTATAACGGACATACAACCAACCAGATACTGCCGATTACCGTTTCATCCACCAGCGGATACAACACCGTGGTGATCGATGCAGGTAAGGGCAGCAATAAAGGGATTGAAGCTATCTTAAACCTTACACCACTGCGCTTTTCCAACAGTTTCAGGTGGGACATAGCCTTCAACTATGCAAAAAACCAAAACATGGTTGATGAATTGGCACCCGGGATCGAGGCCTACCCATTAGTAGATGTAGCCGATAACCCCTTCATCCACCCCAATTCTGTATATGCAAATCCGGGCGAACCTTACGGGAATATCGTCGGCTATGCAACCAAAAGATCTCCCGATGGAAGGTACATCATTAATTCAGCCGGTTTATACCAGCGGGAAGCCAGTGAAAGCGTGTTGGGCAATATCACTCCTGACTGGATAGGCGGACTGAACAATACCTTCATGTTCAAGGGATTCTCGCTGAATGTGCTGATTGACTTTATTCAGGGCGGAGATCTCACATCCACCACTTATTACTGGCAGATGAGGAGTGGTACCGGAGAATTTACCGAAGTGGGCAGGAGGCCCCAGGATACGGATGATGAGGGAAACCAATTACCTTATATCGGTGTTCTTGACGGCGTAGTGGAAATCGTGGATGCCGAAGGCAATGTAACCGGTTATGAAGAAAACACCCAGGCCGTTTGTGGCCAGTTCTACTGGGCCGCTAGGGCCTGGGTAAAAATGGGGGACTGGTTTGTACTGGATGGGAGTTATATCAACTTGAGGGAAGTGATGTTAAGCTACCGGTTCCAGCCATCTCTCCTCGAAAAGACACCGTTTTACGGGATCACCCTCAGCCTTGTTGGAAGGAACTTGATGTACCTGGAGAATCACCTGGCAGATTATGGTGTATCCCCCGAAGCTCCCCCGAACACAGATGGCGGTGCTCAAGGTATTGAATCATTCTCCATACCTACCACGCGGACCATCGGGCTGAATGTCAAATTAACCTTCTAAATAATATAGAAGTTGGTTTGGCATCGTAACGGGCATCATTGGTGGAGGTAGAACAACAGGTAATTAACTCGGGATGTCGTTTCCCAACTCGAATTGTCCTTTCCAGGTAGTTATGAATGGCATCTAGTTTGCAACCTATGAAACCCATACCAAGAGCCTGGTAGATCTTATTTGAATATTGGAGAAAAGGAAATTTTAAGTCCTCCTAAATAGAATTGATCTGATTATTAGTCCTGTGATGCGGCAGTCTTATATCCTGGACCACGTATGATCCGTCCTGGTGTTGTCCCGGTGTGTTCCCCATCTTTCAGTACCTGCTGCCCGTTGACAAATACATGCATGACACCCGTAGCATACTGGTGCGGGTTTTCGAATGTGGCATGGTCCTGTATCTTCTCCGGGTCAAATACAACAATATCGGCATAATACCCTTCTTTCAGTAATCCCCGTTTCTTTATTTTCAGATTTTCTGCAGGCAGGTGTGTCAGTTTGCGGATGGCTTCCTGCAACGGAAAGATATTTTCATCCCTGACATACTTTCCAAGGAGACGTGAAAAATTCCCGTATGCCCGGGGATGGGGATTTGATTTCAAGAAGACGCCTTCCGGGGCCAGTGACTGCTCATCTGAACCGAAGCTGACCCACGGAAGGGCGATCTGCTTCCTGATATTTTCTTCGGACATCAGAAAATAGATCGCATCCACCCTGCTGTTGTCCTGGACAACCAGTTCGATGATAGTTTCTGCCGGTGAGGTATGTCTGATTTCAGCCACCTGCGCCAGCGTTTTACCGGTCAGGTATTTCAACGAGTCCTGCTTGAATCCCACAAGCATGATATTTTCCGGGGAGCCGCTCATATAAAAGAAATTTTCCCAGTCCTTTCCCGGTTGCCTCATATCACGGATGACCCTTTCCCGTATTTCTGGATCTTTTAATCTCGCCACCCAGGCATCATGACCGCCTTCCTGCACCCACTGGGGCATGGTGGCATAAAGTCCCGTTCCGGCCGCCGTGTAATTATACATATCGGCCGTGATATGGAGTCCGGCCTGCCTGGCGGAATCTATCTTGGCGATGGCCCCGTTCATTTTGTACCAGTTATTCGTCCCGGCGGCTTTCAGATGATAAATCTCAGCCGGTATGCCGGCCTCCTCTGCAATCCGGATGACTTCGTCTATCCCTTCCAGCAGTTTTTCTCCTTCACTTCTCATATGTGTAATGTAAAGCCCATTATAGGAGGACACTACCCTGCACAATTCAATCAGTTCTTCCGTATCGGCAAAAAAGGCCGGGGCATATATCAGGGAGGAACTGATCCCGACAGCCCCTTCTTCCATGGCCTCCCTTACGAGTTCCTTCATCTTGTCCAGTTCGGCAGGAGTGGGCGGTCTGTCTTCATAGCCAAGGGCATTCACCCTGATGGTGGTAGCACCTACAAAAGAAGCGATATTGCAGGAAACGCCTTTTTTCTCAAGATATTCAAGGAATTCTCCCAGGGTTGTCCACTCAATATCAAATTTTATATCACCCTGTTGTTCGGTATTTTCTTTCTTCATCGACGGGGTCAGGGGACCCATTGACCATCCCTCTCCCATGACTTCCAGCGTCACCCCCTGCCGGATGTTGCTCTGGGAACGACCATCCTCAATCAATGACTCCTGCGCCCAGCTGAGCATGTTAATGAATCCAGGTGCCACTGCCATCCCATCCACATCCAGTTCAATCTTCCCGTGAGCTGATTCCAGGTTGCCAATGGCCAGAATGGTATCCGCATTGATGGCGATATCCCCCACGAAGGAAGGTGATCCGCTGCCATCATAGACCGTCCCGTTTCTCAGGACAATATCGAATGCCGGCCTGGGTGTGCAGGCCAGCAGGAACAGTAAAATTATTCCGGTAAGATATTTCATCGCACGATGCCTTTAATTTACTCTCTGTTGATTACTGCAAACCAACCACCTGGGCCGGGCGCCGTGATTTCAGTCAAGTCCCCTCCATTCAAAGAGAACCATTCTCCCCAGATACCGGATCCAATATCGATCCATCTTCCGGAGAACCGGCCGGGATAAGCGCCTAAATCCAGTGTAACGCTTCCTCCATCCGGGAACAGTATGACATAGCTCTCACCTTCTTTTGCCGTAAGATAAGCTTCATCATCCTCGCGGTCAGACAATAGTTCCATATGTGGATTCACATCCCACATCTTAACCATGGTCTCTACCAATCTGATTGATTTGATGGATGCCTGTGATTTTTCACTCAGCCCATTCCCGGTAGGAGGCCTGTGGTGGCGCACAGCGGCACAACCTCCAACCACATTCCTAAGGAAGCGTTCAATCCCGTCCGCATTGGAACCCGATCCCCAGGTTGTATTCATCCCGCCGTAGACTTTCACGCAATTTACAGGACGCAGGGTATATAATTCCCGCTGCTGGAGTATCCATATTAGGGTATCCCAGTGTGTCTCGTTGAAATTTCTGCTGTTTATCTGAGAGGCATCCAGAAATTCATAGATCCCGGGATTTGCAAGAGCAGCCAGGCAAGAAGCACACTGACGGGGTATGAAGAATCTATCAAACATATCTGTTGTATAAACCTGCTTGTCACCTGCCTTATCCTGGATAAATTTCATCCAGTATCTCCCCCACTCGGGAGGTGTGCTTGTCTCATTATCCATGCAATAGAGCACATTTCCATAATGCAGGCTGTAAGACAGCAGTTTATCAACCAATCTTTCCTGGTAGTTCCTCACCCGGTCCAGTTCCTGACTGTATTTAGGCATGCCAGGAATCGAGTGGAAGAAGGGTTGCAGATCCCCGGATGGATGCCTAGGATAATCAGAAGCCATGCCGCATTCATCTTCTGTATAGTTCACATTGTTGGCAGGATTAAAAGGATTCACCATCCACGGATTGCGTGAATAATCAAAACGGTCCCATACCTCAATCTGCACAATGATATCCCTTTCACTGGTTAATTCCAGGAGCGATTCGAACTTGTACCAATACGCTTCATTCCATTTATTAAGATCATATAACCCATCCGGTTGCGGGTAAAAAGGCCAGAGATTTCCTGAATCCCTGGAACTCATGGTATTTCTGATATAATTGCCCCCGATGCTTTGCAGCAAATCCAGATGTTCCTCCAGGTTGGGTATCTGGAACAGGTTATCATCAACCGTACCACCCAGCAGTAAGACAGGGTTACCCTTGTACTGCCAGTACCGTGGATTCTCCGTGTATGGCTTAATGTCATTGGTATATGAGTTATCATCCTGTCCCGGAGAGCATCCGGAAATTACTGCCAGGATGATGAAGCATAGGAAAATAAAATGTCTTTTCATGTTTCTGTGTTTATCATAAAGGACCAATTCGTTCGGTATCCACAACCAGTTCATCTATCCAGAGTTTTTGTGCATTGTTCAGAAGGCCCGGACCAAAATAGGGTGCCATGAGAAACTGGTTGAATTTCATATCCGGGAAATCAGTGGACCTCAGGATCACATTCCTGTGATCGATGACTTTCTCCCCATCAAACCAGCCTTTCACTAAGCCATCCGGATTTGGACTGTCATTCACGGTATCAAGGGTATTCAATTGGAAGTAGGCTTCAATGCAGTGCCATTTATCATCGACGAACAATTTATCTTCACTGTCATAGAACTTCCCGTTATATCCTCCCCTCAATGGCCCCTGTGTGAGCCCGTGGGGCATGTCCTTGTTCTGTATATCAGTGGCGGCCAGGCGCAACCTGCCTGCTACCGGTTCTATATACAGGGTGAGATGGCTCGCAGCGGGACCATGATACGCTGAATTTTCAGTAGTTAGAAAATGAGTAAGGTGAGGGTGATAGTTCCGCCCCGACCACTCCCAGTCTTTTGACAGCCTGAGATAAAACCTTATATAGACTCCTTCCACTGGTTCAAAGAGGTGCCGTTGCGGTGATGATCCCTGTACACGCTGATCGTGCAGTATCCACTCGTATTCAATACATCCGGTTCCCCTGAATGAATCGTCCGAAATCCTGCAGGCACTGCCATCGTACCAGCCTCTCTTCTCAAGCTCCGGGTCATCAAAGGTTTCCTCAAACAGGATCATCTCCTGATCCGATCCCTGATCCATGCAAGCAAGAAGTATGACGGAAACGATTAATACCAGTCTATACATGATCTAGAAATACATGGGATCATCTAACTTCAATTGTTATCGTTTGATTAGCGTCCAGGTATATCTCTTCTTTTTTCTTCCTGACAATTACTGTAAAGGGTGACAAACGGGTAATTTCATCACCGTCCACCCTGTATTCCTCGAGCTCGGCCTCTACCGAGCCATTGTCATCAGTAATACCGCCCCATATTTCCTTCCCTTCCCTGTCGAGGATACTTACTTGGGTACCTTTCACGGCTTTTTCTTTCCTGTCAATAACATGAATGGTCAGTGTCCAGTAGACGGAATAGGAATGATGCTGGGGACTGGCATCAATGGTAAAATCTATTCCTTCAAATACATTGGAGCGAAACTCGATATCCTTTGCCAGGCAATCCGTCCGCTCGGTCCATCCCATGCGTACGGCCGGGAAATCTTTTACGGCATCTGCTGAGCTGATGATCCGGTTTCGGGCTATCACGGTACCTGTGGCACTTCCGTATCCACTGGCTACCCACATGGGTGTCACATTGGTGGTGATGCGGTTGTTGTATAACTGGCCTCCAAGAGATCTGCCGC
>Ga0111175_1183_pt1 | contig 10917 bp, 9 predicted proteins | sample DeeMarSWOR324_28_FD_80228 | JGI IMG/M metagenome (GOLD analysis project Ga0111175, IMG submission 80228) | Bacteroides sp. SM23_62
AATGGGTCTTGCAGCAGAGCGGGAGGGATGAAGATCTCTGGATCAATGCCATTCGGGCAGGTAGTGTTACGGGTGTTCATGAAGTATTGTATGAATCTGCATTTGACAGTCTATCCATCAAGCATTCCGCAAAAGACAGGAGGGGATTTGCCACGGGTGCCCTTATGGCAGCTGAATTTATCGAAAACAAAAAAGGTTTTTTCACCATGAAGGATGTCCTTGGCCTCTAGATCTGTTTGAAAACCGATTATATGAAAGTCCCAAGAAAAAGATACATTCTTTTCGCCATCGCAGCCCTCCTTTACAGCCTTTTTGTAATCTGGATCGGGGTATTCTGGTTTTTATTCGGGATCATATTGATATTTGATCATTTTATCACCAGGTTCCTCTTTAAAATCAGGAAATTTATTAAACTACCCGCGGTGCTGACCGAAACACTCGAGTGGATCAGTGCCATTGTAACTGCACTTCTGGCTGTCATCATCATCCGAACATTATTCGTTGAGGCGTATAACATCCCGACCCCGTCCATGGAACAGACACTGCTTGTGGGGGATTACCTTTTCGTAAGCAAGCTCAGCTACGGACCGAAAATACCAAACACACCCATTGGTTTTCCTTTCACACATAATACCATGCCCTTCACAAAAGACAGAAAATCATACAGTGAAAAGGTTCAATGGCCTTATAAAAGGCTTTTGGGACTGGGCAAGGTGCGTTACAATGATGTCGTGGTTTTCAATTTCCCGGAAGGTGATACCATTGTAAAAGAATTACCGGACCAGAACTATTACAGCCTTATCCGGAATTATGGCAGGAAGACCATCCTTTCCCAGTATGAAATCATTACCAGGCCGGTCGATAAACGGGAAAATTTTGTCAAGCGATGTGTGGGACTCCCGGGAGATACCCTGGAATTAAGGCATTCCAGCATTTTTGTCAACGGGCGGGAATTGACTCAGCAGCCATTTATCCAGTTTAATTATTATGTGAGGACGAACGGAGAAAAACTGGACAGCATTTTCATCACTGACCTGGAACTTACCGAGGCGGACCGGCTGTATGATCCTTCGAGGGAAAGCTATGTTTTCCCGCTGACCGCAAATCAGGCAGCGAAAATCAGGGAGTTGCCCAATATCCAGGTAGTAACCCGGCTTGAGAATACAACCAAACCCTTATCCTATTTTTCTTTTTTTCCCTATAGCCCTGATTATCCGTGGACGGAAGACAATTTTGGACCGCTGGTGATCCCGGAAAAAAATCAAACGGTTAGACTAAGCATTAAAAATCTGCTGTTATACCGTAGAATCATTGAGGTTTACGAAAAAAACCATCTGGAAGTCAGAGATAGTATAATCTTCATTAATCATGAACCACGAAATTCTTATACCTTTGGCATGGATTATTTCTTCATGCTGGGTGATAACCGGCATAACTCTGCTGATTCAAGGATCTGGGGATTTGTACCTGAAGACCATGTGGTAGGAAAAGCGGTACTTGTATGGTTATCAATAGACAGGTCAAAGAAAGGCTGGAAACGGTTCAGGTGGCATAAAATGTTTAAGAAAATCAATTAGAAACTTACATATGAAACAATTTCTCGATATCCTGAAGCATAAATATTTCAAATTCGGACTGGCAGCAGTGATTTATCTTTTATGGGTTATCTGGCTGGGGAATTACTGGTGGTTGTTCGGACTCATTGTCATTTATGATATTTATATATCCAAGAAGGTCAACTGGTCGTTCTGGAAAAGCAGGAAGAAAAAGAACAGCGCACTGGTCGAATGGCTTGATGCGCTTATCTTTGCAGTGATTGCTGTGACCATCATCAATATCTTCCTGTTCCAGAATTATAAGATCCCAACCCCTTCCATGGAAAAATCTTTGCTGATAGGGGACCATCTGTATGTCAGCAAGGTAGCTTATGGTCCCAGAATACCCAACACTCCCCTCTCCTTCCCCTTCACGCAGAATACCATGCCCATCCTGAAGACACAATCATATGTGGAGTGGATAAAGCGGCCGTACAAAAGGCTGGCCGGATTCGGGAAGGTGAAACACGACGATGTAGTGGTATTTAATTTCCCGGGAGGTGATACGGTGGTAACGCGACATCCGGAACGGAGTTATTATTCAGTCATACGGGACTACGCCAAGCAACTGGAGGATAATGATATACGGTATAATCGTCCCGTAAAGACATGGGAAGAATACCTGGTGGATGGACGACAATCCGTGTGGAATGAATTTGATATTGTAACCCATCCGGTTGACAAAAGGGATAATTATATCAAGAGATGTGTTGCCCTGCCCGGTGATACACTGCTGATTGTCAAAGGGAGGATCCATATTAACGGAAAACCGATTAAAATCTATGATGGGGTCCAGCATCGTTATGTGGTCAGGACAAACGGTACACCTATCAATCCCAAAGCCTTTGAGAGGCTCAGTGTTGCGAGGTCTGACCAGGAAAAACTCGGTAATGATTATTTTCTTCCGCTCACCGAGGAGACTGCCGAAAAGCTAAGGAAGTTTACCAATGTTATCTCCGTTACAAAATATGAATACCCTGAAAATGAATATAATTACCAGATATTCCCGCATGACAGCCTGTATAAATGGTCCCTCGATAATTTTGGTCCCCTTTGGATGCCAACGGCAGGCACAACCATCCCGCTGACACCTCAGATTCTTCCGCATTACAAGAGGATAATCGAAGCATACGAGGGAAACAGCCTGAAGGTACAGGGTGACCAGATAAGCATCAACGGCAAGCCAGCCCGGGAATATACCTTCAAGCAGAATTATTACTTTATGATCGGTGATAACCGGCATTCCTCCTCAGATTGCCGGTACTGGGGTTACGTTCCGGAGGATCACATCCTTGGAAAACCCAAATTCATCTGGTTATCACTCGACGAAGACAAACGTTTTCTGGGTAAGATCAGGTGGAAAAGAATGTTTCTTGCCACCGATAAGGTCTGAACGCCAGGTTTGCCCCGGCCATTCATGTTTGGCCACCTCCCCTCCCTGCCGGATTGGTTCAGCCAATCCCCGTCAGAAAGGAAATTCTTCCTCCAGGTCGGGTTGTTCCAGTTCCTCTGTTTCGGGCTTCTGGGCTACCTGGTGGATTTGATGCCCGTCCACATATATGGCTTTAAACGGCCGGACCGGACAGGCATACTCACAGGCCCCGCAACCTACGCATATCTCAGGAACTATTTCAGGCAGGGTCAGGCCTTGCCTGTAGGGCACCATGGTTACTGCCTGGGTGGGACAATGCTCAGAGCATGAACCACAGGCAGTGTTTTCTGCATAGACAACACAATTTTCCAGGATCAGCTGTACCTGGCCCAGCTGGGTGGTCTTTTTGGCTTCTGCAGCAAGGGAAAGGATGGCGCCGGTAGGACAGACATCTGTGCAGAGGGTACATTCAAAATTGCAGTAGTTGGTGGAATAATCCATATGTGGCTGCATGATACCGGACCAGCCATATTCAACAAGAGATGGTTGCAATACAGAAGTCGGACAAGCACTTATACATAGATGGCAGGCGGTACAGCGGGTGGTAAAATGTCTTATCCCAAGTGAGCCCGGCGGGGTAACCGGGAAGTTCTTGACCGGCTTGATCTCAGTTGGAACCTTATTTTCTATCACCGTTTCCTGGCTGCCGTCAGGGAGACTGAATCCGGATAGAGCCACACCGGTGGCGATCATCCTGGTCAGGGCCTCTCGTCTTGCAGGATCACCGGGACCGGATGGGTCAACAGATCCCGCAGGACCACCACGGCGGGAGGTTAGGGCTGAGCCTGCTGCAGGCAGGTATTTAATGGCATCTTCGGGACAAACAGAGATACAATTATAACAACCCACGCACCTGGAGAAATCAACTTCCAGGGATTTGATCCGGATGCAGGAGGCCTTGCATGCAACGGCGCATTTCCCGCATTTTGTGCATAGTCCCTCAATCATGCCTATCCTGAAAATGGCAACCCGCGACAACAGGCCAAGCAAGGTTCCCACGGGACATATGGTATTGCAATACAAACGCCCCCTTGTATACGAAAACCAGATCACCAGTCCCAGCATAAACGCCGGAATCACATAGGTGAGTCCCCTGGCAGGCGTAATATTTTCCGGATAGAGAAAAAAGACATTCATACTCTCCAGGACCCCTGCAATCCGGTTGTTTAGCCAAATGTACACCGGCTGGAACAGATCAGAGGCAATCCGGCCAAAGATGCTGTAAGGATCCAGCAGGTTGACCCCGACCAGGCTTTTCCCGGCAAGCAGGACCAACAGGGGCAGGACCAGGAATCCATACCGCCACCGGTTCTGTGGTTTGCCAAAACGGTACCTGTGCTTTTTTTTTGTTTTTTTCCTGATCCAGCTTACCGCATCCTGGAAGATCCCCAGGGGACATATGGCACTGCAGTAAATCCTTCCGAATAAGATCGTCAGCACAAGGATAACGATAAAGCCTGCGGCCACCAGGCCAAAGGTTGTGAAGAAACTCAAAAGGGAAGGCAGGAATTGCAGGAAGGTTATTCCCGTTATCAATCCTGTGGGAAGCAATTCCCGGAAATCTATAAAAATAAAACCGGTAGCAGATATAAAAAGGAGGGCCATAATGACCCTGATGGTCTTCAGGCTTCGCTGATGCATGCTTATATCACGATCCTGTTGATTTTCAAATTAGACAGGTCCATGCTGCCCAGTCCCATTTCATCCGCCATCCGGATATGTCCTATTTGTGCCGGATCCTTACCAATAAGCTTGGCTGCTGCCGTGTCCGCGACCACCATATTTTCAGCGATGATCTGTGATTTCATGGTTACCACGTCTGCTGTAGAAACGCCCCTGGGACCGTTTTTTTTCAGGACCCTGTATGCATCAACCACGTTGAGATCCGGTTTCACGACAGTGGTAATATCGGCAATACACTGATGAAGGTCATTGGCATGCCACCACCTGCGGTCCCACACGATGCCCATCAGGTTTTTCATGGAAAGTGACAATACAGTTCCGCCATGGGTTTTCAGTACGGGGACATTGATAAAAACATCCGATTCAAGGATCAGTTCGTGTACCTGAACCCTTTTGAGCTTTCTTCCACCATCCACGGCTATTTCATGATAACTGCCTTTGCTCTTACCGGAAAGTACTTTTGCCCCTGCATCCTTCACTGCCTTTTCAATACCGCTGTTCTTATAGCAGCGGGTCCATTCATTGATGGTATTGTCAAAAACATAAACATCTTTGGCTCCTGCAGCCAGGCAATGCTCCACAATCCTTGCCATCAGCTCGGGATTGGTGTTGGCAGCCCGCTCCGGCGTGGCATCCCAGCCAAGATTGGGTTTGACAACAACACGCTGGCCCTTCTTAACATATTTCTCAATTCCTCCCAAAGATTGGATGGCCTGATCGAACATGGTCCCGGGTTCCCCTCCCTTTACAGCAACGAGATCATAATCGAGCATGGGCGCTGCGCCTGCAAAGAGTTTGTTACCGGGACCGATGGATATGGCTGCACCTGCCGCAATGCCAGCCCCAATGCCTTTCCTGAAAAAATCCCTTCGTTTCATCTGCCTGATTTAATGTTCAATTAGCCCGAAATTTACGATTTCCCGCTTACAATCTTCATGAAAGCGCCTGGTTTTTCAATCTAATTTTGACAGATTCTAAATAAGCGTGCGAGGAATGGGAACCAGCCGGGTATGGGACCTGACTGACAGGTATCAGACATCTGATTCCTGAGTTAATTGAAAAACGCTTAACTTTACAGGCCAAAATAATCCCTGGGCCATCAGGGTAAACCTTTTTGAATGACGGTACTGTACTACGATTGTTTTTCAGGCATCAGCGGGGATATGAACCTGGGGGCAATGATAGACCTTGGCGTTGATCCAAAATCCCTGGTTGACCAGCTCAGCAGGCTGGATCTCTCCGGTTATGAGATGAAAATCACGAAAGACCAGCGGAAAGGTATCTCGGGAACGAAGGTTGATGTGGTCATTGATGAAATCCCACATGATCATGGTCACAATCATGATCACCAAAATCACAGGAACCTCGAGGATATCAGCCGTATTATTCAGGGGAGTGATCTCAGCCAGGCCGTCAAGGACCGAAGTATCATGATGTTTCGCAAACTGGCTGAAGCGGAAGGAAAAATCCACAACCAGCCAATCGAGGAAGTTCACTTCCATGAGGTGGGAGCCACTGATTCCATCGTGGATATAGTAGGTGCTGCCATATGCATTGAATCCATTGCGCCGGATATGATCATGTCCTCCGCTGTTGAACTGGGAGGCGGATTCGTAAAATGTGAGCATGGAATCTTTCCCGTTCCGGCACCGGCAACTGCAGAGATCCTTGCTGGTATTCCGGTTAAATCAGGAGCTGCTCCCTATGAAATGACAACCCCCACCGGGGCGCTTATTCTGGCCTGTAATGCTGTCAAATTCGGACCTATGCAGGACCTCCGAATAAGCAGGACTGCCTATGGGATCGGTAACAGGGATATGGATATCCCCAATGTGTTGAGGGTCCACCTGGCAGAATCCACAGGGCATGCCAATGGATTACCGGAAACCCGGAAGGCACTGGTGATGGAATGCAACATTGATGATATGAATCCCGAAATGTATGGTTATGTAATGGAGATACTGTTTGGCCTTGGTGCAGATGATGTATTCATCACCCCGGTCATGATGAAAAAGGCACGTCCTGCCTCCAAACTCACTGTTCTCTGCAGTCCAGATAAAAAGCAGACCATGACTGAAACCCTCCTGACCCATACCACCAGCCTGGGTGTCAGGAGTTACGAGGTAGATAAAACCATGCTAGAAAGAGAATTCACCAAAATTCAGACAAAATACGGTGAAGTGACCGTAAAGACAGCCATATATCGGGGCAAGCACCTGAAATCCAAACCTGAATATGAGGATTGTATCCGGCTGGCCAAGGAACATGGGATCCCCGTGCAGAAGATTTATGATGAGATCTCCAGGCAATTAAATAACGGCGAATAACGATGAAGCAGGAAATACAGAAAAAATATGACCGGTTATTGAGCTATCTGGGGAAACTGGACAATATTGCAGTGGCATTTTCAGGAGGTGTGGATTCGGTTCTCCTGCTGCATGCTGCAAAGGAAGCCCTGGGAGAGCATGTCCTTGCGCTGACCATTAATTCCCCCTATATCCCGGACTGGGAGATAGCCGAAGCCAAAGAGATCACCGCCGGCAAAGGGATTGATCACCAGGTAGTTGACGTTCCAGTCCCCGAACAGATCAAAAACAATCCGGAAGACCGCTGCTATCTCTGCAAGTCATTCCTGTTCACATTGCTGAAGGAATTAGCCAAACAGCGTGGATTTACCAACCTGGCAGATGGCACCAATTATGATGATACAAAAGATCACCGGCCGGGAATGAAAGCCCTGCAAGAACTCCAGGTGTTGAGTCCCCTGCTTGAAAACCGCTTCACTAAAAACGACATTCGGGAAGCATCCAGGGAAATGGGGCTTTATACCTGGGAGAAACCGGCCTATGCCTGCCTGCTCACAAGGATGCCCTATAACACCAGCATTGAGGAAGAGATCCTCAGGAGGATAGAAAAATCGGAAACTTACCTGATCGGGCTGGGTATACGTGCCGTGAGGGTCAGGGCACATGGGGATATTGCCAGGATTGAAACAGAACCGAAATATATTGAAAAAATCTTCAATGAAGGTCATATGAAAAATATATCCAGGCAACTAAGGCGCTTTGGGTTCAAATATGTAACACTTGATCTGGACGGATACAGGACAGGTGGCATCAGTGAAATTTTTAAGGATGGTAAAAAATGACAGGAAGGAGTGATATAAAAAAACTGCTCGAGCAGGTACGGGACGGCAAGATTTCCAGTGAGGAAGCCATGAAGAAGTTGAGTGACCTGCCATTCAAGGATCTGGGACATACCAAGATCGATAATCACCGGGAATTACGGACAGGCTATCCCGAGGTCATCTTCTGTGAGGGAAAGACCCCGGAACAGGTCCGGAACATCATGGAATATATGTCCACCCAAAAGGTAAATATCCTGGGTACCCGGGCAAATAAAGAAATCTACCAGACTGTCCATGAGGTCCTGCCCCAGGCCTTGTATAACGAACTGGGCAGAACGATAACCATCAAGCAAGCAGAGATCAAACCGACCAAAACAGTCATTGCGGTACTTACGGCCGGAACCTCAGATATGCCGGTGGCGGAAGAAGCCGCGGTGACGGCGGAACTCTTTGGGAACCGGGTAGAGCGGTTTTTTGATGTGGGTGTCGCGGGCATACACAGGTTATACAATAATCTTGACCGGATCAGGCAGGCACGGGTGATCATTGTCATCGCCGGAATGGAAGGTGCACTGCCGAGCATTGTGGGTGGACTGGTCGACAAACCCATCATAGCTGTGCCCACGAGCATAGGCTATGGAGCCAGTTTCAATGGACTGGCAGCCCTGCTGGGAATGCTGACCAGCTGTGCCTCAGGGGTAAGTGTCGTGAATATTGACAATGGCTTTGGTGCCGCCTATATGGCCAGTATGATCAATAAACTATGACATGTCACCCCGTGAACCTGATACCGCTCTGTTAAGCATCACCTACCTGGGACCGGTACAGTACTTCACAAAATTCCTGATCCATCCTGTACGGATCATTGAACGATATGATCATTATATCAAGCAATCCTACAGGAACAGGTGCAATATCATGGGTGCCAACGGGATACTTCCGCTGAGCGTCCCTGTCTTAAAAGGACAGGCACACAAAACATATGTCAGGGACATCCGCATTGATCATGATAAAAAATGGCAGAAGCTACACTGGAGAAGCATAGAATCTGCCTACCGGCATTCTCCTTTTTTCGAATTCTATATGGATGAATTCGTTCCGTTCTATGAACAAAAATTTGAGTTCCTGATTGATCTTAATGCTGCCCTGCTCGAGGTGGTTCTTTCGGCCCTTGAAATTGATAATACCATCCGGTATTCAAGTAAGTTTATCGATGTCTCCGATGATGATTATGCTGATTACCGGGAGATCATACATCCAAAAAGGGACCTGCCGTCAGATCCCTTGTTTGTCCCTGTAGCTTACCAGCAGGTATTTGCAGAACGCCTGGGGTTCAAGGCCAACCTTAGCATCATCGACCTGCTCTTCAATGAAGGCCCAAAGGCCAGGTCGGTTCTCGAGCAATGCATTGCCCTCCCTTCCTGAATATTTATTATGATCTGATCAGAACCGGAAACCGAGGGTGGCGATAAAATTCTGCTTGTTTGAGCTGATCGCGGCCCCGTGCACATCCTCCGGTATATACAGGTAGTACCGGTAATCGTTGGTCCGGTATGCATAGGCCATGTCAAAGAATATTCTCTGGCTCCTGAATCCGAATCCACCGCTGTAAATGATATTCCATGCCTCAGCATTGACCTCCCTGCTGTTGAAAGGACTGTCATAAAAGGCTGCTCCGGCCCTGAGATACATCGGGCCCATATGCACTTCCGCACCTGCCCGTACATTGTGTGCAACGGAATAAACGTTCTGTATGCGGTCATTCACATCCAGCAGGTTGTAATCGGAGACCCGGCTGTCCATGTTGGCCTGGCGGTAATCCATGAACTCGTAATCCACGCCTATCATGGCCACCTTTCCCACCTGGAAGGCCACGCTTCCAATGGCCCTGTATGGGGTCCTGAGCCAGTATTCGTTCTGGTTGACAGGGGACCTCTCAAAATAGTCAGGCTCACCCGTATTCTCATCGAATGTGGAGGACATGTCCGTATAGAAATCTTCCCTGATCCTGTAAAAGGTCGGGATATGGAAAGCGGCACCAATCCTGATCAGGCTGATGGGCCTGAAAATAAACCCGGCCTTAAAGGTATAGCCTGTCCCCCGCGTCTCCAACGTCTCCCTGAAAGTGAACGAATCAAAATAGTCTATGATCCGGGCATCATCTATTTCTGTATGGTCTGTATAATTGCTGTACCTCATCCTGTGGATACCGAAGGTAGCCCCGAAGTATAACCTGTTCCCATAATTGGCCCCGAAAGTGAGTGCAGTTTCTCCCATGCTGCCTTTTTCCTGGATCCTCCTGAGCTGGGACTGCCCATAACCCGCTTCCCTGATATCATTCCAGTATTCATTGTTCAGTGTGTCATAGGGCATCAGGTTGGTAAGCCAGGCAAGTTCCTCAAAAAATTCGCTCCAATTATCTGCATTGGCATTGTTGGTAAAATTATCCAGGTAGGAAGAACTTTCGCTGCCTCCGGATAACATGATCCCTTCCATCAGGGTATTCCTGTTGAAATTATTGAGCTGGTTGTACCCGATACCGAATGAGTAACCCACCCAGCCATTATCTTTTCCTGTCTGGTGAGAAAAAATATAACCCAGATTATTCAGGGTAAACTGGTACCTGTTATCGGTCCGGGTATTTCCCAGATAGCCGGTGGAGGTATTATCAAAGATCAGTCCCGGCGATACGGTCAATTCATTGCTCCTGTACACACCGATGCCGGCAGGGTTCAGGCTCGCCGAGGAAAAATCTCCACCGAGTGCACCAAAAGCCCCGCCCATGGCCATTGACCTGGCTGTTCCGCCAAAAAAGTTCTGTGAGTACCTGAGGGCGTCCATTTCATTCTGGGCCCGGACCGGAGCCAGTATGAAACAACCCGTGATGATGAGGATATATATCGTTTTCATGATTAAAATCTTTATTGATTCAGGTATATAGTTTGTGCTTTTAACCTGCAATTCTGGTTAATAATCAGTTCATTTGATATGCTGTTAACTAATGCCTGCTATCTCCTGCCGCCAGATGACCGGCTGCCACCAGATGAGCGGCCGACACTGCCCGATGAGCGGCTCATGCT
>Ga0111175_1184_pt1 | contig 10891 bp, 6 predicted proteins | sample DeeMarSWOR324_28_FD_80228 | JGI IMG/M metagenome (GOLD analysis project Ga0111175, IMG submission 80228) | Bacteroides sp. SM23_62
TGATCCGTTATAACCGGTCGGAAGATGAGAAATTCGTCAGCTTCGATGATGATATCAAGCGGTACAAGCTTCCGAAATACAAGAAGACCAACCAGAATACCTGCGTAAACCTGAATCCCATCGTAACGAAGGGACAGAAGGTGAAAGCGGGACAGATCCTCACGCAGGGTTATGCCAGTGAGAACGGGGAGCTGGCACTCGGAAGGAACCTGAAAGTGGCTTTCATGCCCTGGAAAGGTTACAATTTCGAGGATGCCATCGTCATCTCCGAGAGTGTGGTCCGCGATGATGTCTTCACCTCCATACATATTGATGAATACCTGCTGGAGGTGCGTGATACCAAGCGGGGATTGGAAGAGCTGACCTCAGACATACCGAATGTCAGTGAAGAGGCTACCAGGAACCTGGACGAGAACGGGCTGATCAGGATAGGGGCTCACGTGGAGCCCGGTGATATACTGATCGGTAAGATTACCCCCAAAGGGGAATCTGATCCTTCTCCGGAAGAAAAATTGCTGCGCGCCATTTTCGGTGATAAGGCCGGTGATGTGAAAGATGCTTCCCTGAAAGCACCCCCTTCCCTGGAAGGTGTAGTGATAGACAAGAAGCTCTTTTCAAGGTCCATGAAAGACCGGAAATTCAAGCAGGCTTCCAAGCCCATCCTGGACAAGATCGAGGAAGAATTCCTCAAGAAGATCGAGGACCTGCAGGGCAGGTTGATCGACAAGCTCTTTGTCCTCGTGAACGGGAAGACCTCACAGGGCGTGAAGGACTACCTGAACGCGGATGTGGTCCCAAAAGGTACCAAGTTCACCCAGAAGCTTCTCCAGGAAATCAATTACCTGGATGTGAACCCTAATAAATGGACCACCGACAAGAAGAAGAACGATACCATCCGTACCCTCCTTCATAATTATACCATCAAGTACAAAGAGATCGAGGGCTTCTATAAGCGGAAGAAATACAACGTTACCATTGGTGACGAGCTGCCCACCGGGATCATCCAGATGGCAAAGGTTTACATTGCCATGAAGCGGAAAGTGAAGGTGGGCGATAAAATGGCCGGAAGACACGGAAACAAGGGTATTGTGGCAAAGATCGTCAGGCAGGAAGACATGCCGTTCCTGGAAGACGGGACACCGGTCGACATCGTGCTGAATCCGCTGGGTGTGCCTTCCAGGATGAACCTCGGACAGATCTATGAGACTGTACTCGGCTGGGCCGGGCAAAAACTGGGGATAAAATTTGCCACCCCGATCTTCGATGGTGCCAGCATAGAGCAGATCAGTGAGTATGCTGATAAGGCCGGAGTTCCCCGGTACGGAAAGACCTATCTCTATGATGGCGGTACCGGCGAGAAATTCAACCAGCCGACTACCGTTGGGGTGATCTATATGCTGAAACTCGGCCATATGGTGGATGACAAGATGCATGCCCGTTCCATCGGACCATATTCACTGATCACACAGCAACCCCTCGGCGGGAAGGCCCAGTTCGGGGGACAACGCTTCGGTGAGATGGAAGTGTGGGCGCTGGAAGCATTTGGTGCTGCCAATATCCTGCAGGAACTGCTGACCGTGAAATCAGACGATGTCATAGGTCGTGCCAAGGCATACGAGGCCATCGTCAAGGGGGAGACCATGCCCATGCCCGGCATACCCGAATCACTGAATGTTTTATTGCACGAGTTAAGAGGACTCGGCTTAAGTGTTAATCTGTTATAAAAATAATCAATCATATGTCCCTGAAAAGAGATTCAAAGGTTAAGATCGATTTCACAAAAGTTACCATCGGTCTGGCATCTCCTGAGGAGATCCTGGAAAAGTCCAGTGGCGAGGTACTGAAGCCCGAAACCATCAATTACCGGACCTACAAACCCGAAAGAGACGGATTGTTCTGTGAAAGGATTTTTGGTCCCGTCAAGGATTACGAATGCCATTGCGGGAAATACAAACGGATCCGTTACAAGGGGATCGTTTGTGACAGGTGCGGTGTTGAAGTCACCGAGAAGAAGGTCCGCCGCGAACGCATGGGCCATATTTCGCTGGTGGTGCCGGTGGCCCATATCTGGTATTTCAAGTCCCTTCCCAATAAGATCGGTTACCTGCTTGGCCTGCCAACAAAAAAGCTGGATTCAATCATCTACTACGAGCGTTATGTAGTGATCAATCCCGGTGTCAAACAGGCGGACGGGGTCAATTACCTGGATTTCCTGACAGAGGAAGAATACCTGGATATCCTGGATTCTCTTCCCAAGGAGAACCAGTTCCTGGATGATGACCATCCGGACAAGTTCATTGCCGATATGGGGGCCGAGGCATTGTATGAACTCCTGGAGAGGATTGACCTGGATGAACTGTCCTATTCACTGAGGCATAAGGCCGGCACCGAAACTTCCCAGCAACGCAAGAACGAGGCGCTGAAAAGGTTGCAGGTGGTCGAGGCCTTCAGGGCTTCCAAGGGTGTCAACAAGCCCGCCTGGATGATCGTCAAGGTGGTCCCGGTGATCCCTCCGGAACTGAGGCCCCTGGTGCCGCTTGACGGGGGAAGGTTTGCCACTTCGGACCTGAATGACCTTTACCGGCGCGTGATCATACGGAACAACCGCCTTAAAAGGCTGATCGAGATCAAGGCACCGGAAGTCATCCTCCGGAACGAAAAGAGAATGCTGCAGGAAGCCGTGGATTCCCTTTTTGATAATTCAAGGAAGGCCAATGCCGTGAAGACCGAAGCCAACAGGCCGCTGAAATCACTCAGTGACAGCCTGAAAGGGAAACAGGGAAGATTCCGCCAGAACCTCCTGGGGAAACGGGTCGATTATTCAGCCCGGTCTGTGATCGTGGTCGGACCCGAACTGAAACTGCATGAATGCGGACTGCCAAAGGATATGGCGGCTGAATTGTACAAGCCGTTTATCATCAGGAAACTGATTGAGCGGGGGATCGTGAAAACCGTCAAATCAGCCAAGAAGATCGTCGACCGTAAAGACCCCGTGGTCTGGGATATCCTGGAAAACGTACTGAAAGGGCACCCGGTGCTGCTGAACCGTGCACCGACGCTCCACAGACTGGGTATACAGGCATTCCAGCCCAAGCTGATCGAGGGGAAAGCCATCCAGTTGCACCCGCTTGTCTGCACGGCATTCAATGCTGACTTTGATGGGGACCAGATGGCTGTGCACCTGCCGCTTGGCAATGCCGCCATCCTGGAAGCCCAGATGCTGATGCTGGCCTCCCATAATATCCTGAATCCGGCCAATGGCGCACCGATCTCCGTACCCTCGCAGGACATGGTACTCGGACTGTATTATATTACCAAGGCCAGGCAAGGGACCGAGGAAAACCCGGTGAAGGGGGAAGGCCTGGTATTCTATTCGCCAGAGGAAGTGAATATTGCCTTCAATGAAGGGGTGGTTGACCTGCATGCCATCATCAAGGTCCGCCTGCGTAAAAACGGCCTTGCTGATGAAAAGGAAGAGCTGGTCGAGACCACTGTCGGAAGGGTGATCTTCAACCAGTATATCCCCGAGAACGTTGGATTCATCAACGAACTGCTGACCAAGAAATCCCTCAGGGATATCATCGGTGAAGTACTGAAAAAGACAGGTACGGCCGCCACGGCACAGTTCCTGGACGACATCAAGGCACTCGGATACGAAATGGCTTTCAAAGGCGGATTGTCCTTTAACCTGGATGATGTAATCGTGCCAAACCAAAAGACCGAATTCGTGGACGAGGGTTATGAGCAGGTTGATGAGGTTGTGAACAATTACAATATGGGATTCATAACCAATAATGAAAGATATAACCAGATCATCGACATCTGGACGCATACCAATGCCAAGTTGACCCAGTCCCTTTTGAAACAGCTGAGCGCTGACAATCAGGGATTCAATCCCGTTTACATGATGCTGGACTCCGGTGCCCGGGGATCAAAAGAACAGATCCGCCAGCTTTCCGGGATGAGGGGACTGATGGCAAAACCCCAGAAATCTGGGGCTACCGGTTCCGAGATTATCGAGAACCCTATCCTTTCCAACTTTAAAGAGGGACTATCGGTCCTGGAGTACTTTATCTCCACGCACGGTGCCCGTAAGGGTCTGGCCGATACGGCCCTGAAAACAGCCGATGCCGGTTACCTTACCAGGCGCCTGGTGGACGTTTCCCAGGATGTGATCGTTTCGGAGTTCGACTGCGGCACGCTCAGGGGGATCCTGGCCACTGCCATTAAGAACAATGAAGAGGTGGTGGAGTCCCTTTATGAAAGGATACTCGGCCGGACCACCGTACATGATGTCTATCATCCCATGACAGGTGATCTGGTCATCGATGCCGGAGAGGAGATCACGGAAGAAATCGCCAGGCATATAGATGACTCACCGCTGGAACAGGTGGAGATCAGGTCGGTGCTGACCTGTGAAGCCAAAAAAGGAGTATGTGCCAAGTGTTATGGCAGGAACCTGGCCACAGGGAAAATGGTCCAGAACGGAGAAGCCGTTGGTGTGATCGCGGCACAATCCATTGGGGAACCGGGAACACAGCTTACACTGAGGACCTTCCACGTGGGTGGAACCGCTTCCAATATTACCTCTGAGTCAAATGTCATTTCGAAATATGATGGGATCGTGGAGATCGATGACCTGAGACATGTTGAAAAGGTTCAGGAGGATGGTACAAAGCTGGATATTGTCATCGGCCGGCTGGCAGAAATGAGGATCATCGACAAAAATACCAGAATACCCCTGACCACCCACTCCATTATCTATGGGTCAAAACTGTATGTAAAGGAAGGGGCAGAAGTGAAGCGGGGAGACCTGATCTGTGAGTGGGATCCCTATAACGCGGTCATTATTTCTGAAAGTGACGGTAAAATTGCATTTGAGGCTGTGCTGGAAGGAGTTACCTACCGTGAGGAATCAGATGAGCAGACCGGGTACCGTGAAAAGGTGATCATCGAAACACGGGACAAAACCAAAAACCCGGGCATCAAGATCATGTCTGACAAGAAAGATGTGCTAAAATCCTATAACCTGCCTGTAGGGGCCCATATTATGGTGAATGAAGGAGATCATGTATTGACCGGAGATATCCTGGTAAAGATCCCGCGTGCGGTTGGAAAATCAGGAGATATCACGGGTGGCCTGCCCAGGGTCACCGAGCTTTTTGAGGCCAGGAATCCTTCGAACCCGGCTGTCGTTTCTGAAATTGACGGGGAAGTGTCTTTTGGGAAGATCAAGCGGGGTAACCGGGAGATCATCATCAAGTCCAAGGCCGGGGAATTGAAAAAGTACCTTGTACCCCTGTCCAAGCAGATCCTGGTCCAGGAAAATGATTACGTCAAGGCCGGCACCCCGCTGTCGGATGGTGCCATTACGCCGGCTGACATCCTGGCCATCAAGGGACCGACCAAGGTACAGGAGTATATTGTCAACGAGGTACAGGAAGTCTACAGGATGCAGGGTGTTAAGATCAATGACAAACACTTCGAGGTCATTGTCCGTCAGATGATGCGCAAGGTCGATATTGAAGATCCGGGAGATACCAAGTTCCTGGAGAAGCAGGTTGTCGATAAGTGGGAGTTCATGGACGAGAATGACTGGATCTTCGGCAAGAAGGTAGTGATTGATCCGGGTGATTCAGAGACCCTGAAGGCCGGACAGATCATTACCGCACGGAAGCTGAGGGACGATAATTCCCTGTTGAAGCGAAAAGACAAGAAACAGATTGAAGCCAGGGATGCGGTTCCTGCCACTTCCAACCAGATCCTGCAGGGGATCACCAAGGCAGCCCTGCAGACCCAGAGCTTTATCTCTGCCGCATCCTTCCAGGAAACAACCAAGGTCCTGAATGAAGCCGCCATCTTCGGCAAGGTAGACAGCCTTGAAGGCCTGAAGGAAAATGTAATTGTGGGTCACCTGATACCTGCCGGTACCGGCGTCAGGGATTACCAGAGGCTGGTAGTGGGTTCACGTGAAGAATACGAGGCGCTGGTAGCCGGACAACAGCATAGCGAGAGTTCCGAGGTAATCGAGGAAGACCAAACCATCTAGATACCAATGCCATGGAAGACGATAAGAAGCAACAACAGCCAAATCAGATCAATATCGAGCTGAAGGAGGACGTGGCTCAGGGAGTGTATTCCAACCTGGCTGTGATCACCCACTCCAGCTCCGAATTCGTGGTTGATTTTATAAGGGTGATGCCGGGCATTCCCAAGGCGGATGTGAAAAGCCGGATCATCCTGACACCTGAGCATGCCAAAAGGTTAATGCTTGCCCTGAAGGATAATATTGCCAAGTATGAGAGCATGCACGGCGCTATTAAAAAAGTGGAAGGCGCGGGCACACTGCCGATTCCGATGAATTTCGGGGGACCAACCGCCCAGGCATAAATATTTGTATAACAGCTACATGAAGGGTCCCGGCCACAGGCAGGGACCCTTTATTTTTGATTGATTTTTGATAAGTCAAATATGTGGCGGGTAATCGGAAAACTTTTATATTTGTCAGATTAATAAATTCATACTCATGAAATTGCTTGTCTGTATCAGTAATGTTCCCGATACAACTACAAAGGTACGGTTTGTCAATAACAACACCGCCTTTGATACCAGCGGGGTGCAATGGATCATCAATCCCTGGGATGAGCTGGCACTCACAAGGGCCATGGAACTCAGGGAGGACCCATCGAGCGGGATCGAGAAAGTTACCGTGATCACGGTCGGACCGGCGGGGGCTGAGCCTACCCTCAGAAAAGCACTCGCCATCGGGGCAGACGATGCCATCCGGGTGGATGCCGAAAGCAGTGATGCCTTCCTGGTGGCTTCCCAGATAGCCGAAGTGGTAAAAAAGAATGATTACGATATTATTTTGAATGGTATCGAATCGAGTGATTACAATGGCTCTGCAGTGGGTGGCATGCTGGCGGAACTGCTTGACAGGCCATCCGTTTCTGCTGTTTCATCCCTCCGTATTGAAAACGGGGAGTTGATGATCAACCGTGAAATTGACGGCGGGAAAGAACAGGTGAGTGTCCCGGTCCCATTGGTGGCCATTGTACAGAAGGGGATTGCCAAGGAACCCAGGATCCCTGCCATGCGGGGGATCATGATGGCCCGTAAAAAGCCCCTTCAGGTTGTGCCTGCAGCAGCCATTGAACCGCTCACGGAGTTCCTGGATTTCACATTGCCCACTCCAAAGGAACCATGCAAAATGGTTAATGCTGATAATGTGAAGGAACTGGTACAGCTTCTCCAGAACGAAGCAAAAGTCATTTAATAAACCGAAAATCATCATTCAAGATATGTCCGTATTGGTTTACACAGAAAACTGGGATGGTAAATTCAAGAAGCTGTCCTTCGAACTGGTTTCCTATGCCTCAAAGGTTGCCTCCATGCTGGGTACCTCAGTGACAGCCATATCCATCGGGAAGGTGGAAGACGCGGAGCTTGCAAAGTTAGGCAATTATGGAGCCTCTTTGGTTTTATCGGCAGATGATGGGAAGGCAGGTGGACTGGACAATCAGCTCTATACCTCCATCATCGCTGCAGCGGCTGAAAAAAGGGGCGCCAGGGCCATCATCCTGTCCCATAACAACACCGGTAAAGCGCTGGCACCGAGATTGTCGGTGAAACTGAAAGCGGGACTTGCCCCCGGTGTTACAGCCCTTCCGGAATCGGCAGATCCTTTCATTGTAACCAAAAAGGTTTTCAGTGGAAAGGCATTCGGCAGGGTCAAGATCAACAGTGAAAAGGTGATCCTTACCCTGGCACAGAATTCCTTCGAGCTGATAGAAACAGGGGGAACCGCCAGTGTTGAATCTTTCGATGCGGGACTGGCAGACATTGCCGTGCAGACCAGCATCAAGGATGTTCAGAAACAGACTGGTAAGATCCTGCTGACAGATGCCGAAACCGTAGTTTCCGGAGGGAGGGGCATGAAATCGGGTGATCACTGGCAGCCACTTGAAGAACTTGCTGATCTGCTCGGTGCCGCACTCGCCTGCTCCAGGCCGGTATCAGATGAAGGATGGCGTCCACATGACGAACACACAGGCCAGACGGGGAAAATAATTGCCCCCAACCTGTATCTTGCTTTCGGTATCTCCGGGGCCATCCAGCATCTTGCAGGGGTAAGCTCCTCGAAGGTTATTGTTGCGGTGAATACGGATAAGGATGCACCCATTTTTGAAGCCGCAGACTATGGGATCATAGGAGATGCAGCCAGGGTATTGCCGGAACTGATCAAGGAGATCAAAACTGCCAAAGCCCAATAATCCCTGATATGGTAAAACAGCTTGTTTTTATCATTGCCCTGGTGCTCACCCTCGCCGTATTTGCGTGGACCACCCGAAGGTTTATCGGGTTCTTCAAAATCACCAGACCGGCTTTTAAAGTAAGGCAGATCGGCCGGCGGACCGCAATCATGCTAATCGTTGCCTTCGGACAGGCCAAGATCTTCCGGCGGCCTGTTGTGGGACTTCTCCATGCCCTGGTATTCTGGGGATTCTGTGTGATCCTGATCGGCAGTATAGAAATGGTGATTGATGGTGTTTCTGGGACTGAAAAGGCACTCCGGTTCCTGGGCATAGTCCATGATATCATCATGGCATCGGGCGATGTTTTTGCCCTGATCATCGCCCTTGCAATCATCGTTTTCATGGCCCGGAGGCTACTGCTGAATGTTAAGCGGTTCAGCGGCATAGAGATGAAGCATGTATCCCATGTGGATGCCAATATCGCCCTGACCATGATCCTGCTGCTGATGATCTCCCTGCTGGGCATGAACACCTTTTATATCCGGTCGGCCACTGGAGCAGGCTTGCATCTGGAAGGTTTTTATCCGGTCGGCAATATACTGGCCTCCTGGTTCAGCACCTCTACCCACACGGATCTTGTCCTTCATGAGGCCAGCTGGTGGACCCATATCCTGCTGATCTTTGTATTTGCCAATTACCTGCCCTATTCAAAGCATTTCCACGTGTTCATGTCCGTGCCCAATGTTTTTCTCAGCCGGCTCGAGCCGCTTGGAAAGCTGGATACCATGGAGAATATTACCAGGGAAGTAAAGATCATGATGGACCCTGACCAGGCCTTTGCAGCGCCTGCTGAAGGAGAAGAAGAGACAGCGCCTGAACGGTTCGGGATACTGGATATTGAAGATGTCAGCTGGAAGAGTTACCTGGATTCACTGGCATGTACGGAATGCGGACGCTGTACTTCTGTCTGCCCGGCAAACATTACCGGGAAAAAACTTTCCCCGAGAAAAGTCATCATGGACATCCGGGCAAGGATGAAGGAGAAAGGTCCCGGGCTGGTAAAACAGGGCCGGGAATTTACAGATGGCAGATCCCTGGTCAGGGACCTGATATCGGAGGAGGAACTCTGGGCCTGCACCCTGTGTAATGCCTGCGCCCAGGAATGCCCGATCAACATCAACCACCCGTCCCTCATTGTGAATATGAGGCGCTACCTGGTCTTGGAGGAGTCTGCTGCCCCGGGTGAATTGAATTCCATTTTTTCAAATATTGAAAACAATGGCGCGCCCTGGCAGTTCTCAATGGAAGACCGGATGCTATGGGCAGAAGATATCACCATGAACGATATACAAGGTTAATATGGAAGCAAACCGGATCAAAGTTGACGTTCCACTGTTTGCCGACCGCGTTGCACAGGGTTCACCTCCTGAATACTTATACTGGGTGGGCAGTGCCGGTGCATTCGATGACCGCTATAAAAACGTTTCAAGGGCATTTGCAAAACTGCTGGCTTATCTTGAGACGGCTTACGCTGTGCTTGGGACAGAGGAATCCTCCAGCGGTGATGTTGCCCGCCGGGCAGGAAATGAGATGCTTTTCCAGATGCAGGTGCTGATGAATATTGAAATATTCGAGGCTTATGGTGTCAAAAAGATCCTGACCTGCGATCCTCATGCGTACAATACATTTAAGAACGAGTACCCCGACCTTGGGGGATTTTACGAGGTGATCCACCATACACAATTCATCCGTGACCGGGTCGCTGAGGGGAAACTCAAAATCCCTGCAGATGCGCTGAAAGATAAAAGGATAACCTATCACGATCCCTGTTACCTGGGAAGGGCAAACGGGGAGTATGATGCGCCGCGGCAGATACTGGATGCATTTTCAGCCGGAAAGAGGGAAATGAAACGCAACAGGAGCTTCGCACTGTGTTGTGGCGCCGGCGGCGGACAGATGTTCAAGGAGGCGGAAAAGGGAGACAAGGAAGTATTCATGGAACGGACCGAAGAGGCCCTGGAAACAGGGGCTGATATCATCGCAACAGCCTGTCCCTATTGCATGGTAATGATGACCGACGGATTGAAGTACAAGCACAGGGAGGAAACCATCAAGAATTACGATATAGCTGAACTGGTGGTCCTGGCACTGGGACTCTAAACCATATTAAGAAAACCATTAAACCTGAATATATGGAAAACACAAGATTAATAACCGGTGGTGAGTTTCTGGTAAAAGAAACCGATCCGGCAGATGTTTTTATTCCTGAAGAATTTGATGAAGAACAGAAACTGATCGGGCAGACCTGCCAGGATTTTCTTGATACAGAGGTGTTTCCAGTCCTGGAAAAGATCGATTCCCAGGAAGAGGGACTCATGCGTGAACTCCTTATCAAATCCGGGGAACTCGGATTGCTGGCCATATCCATACCGGAAGAATATGAGGGATTCGGACAATCATTCATTACCGCCATGTATGCCAGTGAGATCCTGGGAGCAGGTTACTCCTATGCCGTGGCTTTTTCCTGCCATACAGGAATCGGCACCCTTCCCATCCTCTATTACGGCAATGAGCAGCAGAAGCAGAAGTACATTCCCAAGCTGGCCACAGGTGAAATGGTTGGTGCCTATTGCCTG
>Ga0111175_1185_pt1 | contig 10888 bp, 9 predicted proteins | sample DeeMarSWOR324_28_FD_80228 | JGI IMG/M metagenome (GOLD analysis project Ga0111175, IMG submission 80228) | Bacteroides sp. SM23_62
TATCTCCGTCTATGCCAAGTCTATTGTTTGTAATAATATTGGGGCTGATCTCCAAAGCCTTTACAAACGGCCGGGTCCTTTCCTCATTCATCCATGTGGGCGTATCCCACCAGAGGATGTCCAGTGGATACCGGGACAGGATCTCTTTGGTTTGCGGCAGGGCTATGTTTGCCAGGTATTCATCGAAATCACCCTTATGGGCCATATCCCAGCCATCCCCTTCCTGGAAACGTGCCTTGGCACCTCCCGGATGGTTCCAGTCCTGTGCCTGGGAATAATAAAACCCCATTTTCAATCCGGCCTTTTTTGCCTCATCCACCAGCGGACCGAGGAGATCTTTCCCGTAGGGGGTGGCATCGGCCACGTCCCAATCAGTAACATCCGAAGGGTAGAGGGCGAAACCGTCATGGTGCTTCGAGGTGATGACAATGTAACGCATGCCAGCCTCTTTGGCTACCTTCACCCAGGCCTTCGGATCATATTTCACCGGATTGAACCGGCTTGCATATTGCTTGTATTCGGCGGAGGGCATTCCAGTGCTGTGCATGATCCATTCCCCATAATTGGTATTATCCCCATATTTGCCGGCAGGAACGGCATACACGCCCCAGTGGATGAACAGGCCGAATTTTGCTTCCCGCCACCAGGCCATTCTTTCTGTATCACTGGAAAGTGTTTCCACCTCACCTTTTTTTTTAGGAGTATTCGCACAGGTCGTCATCAGCATCAGTACCATGCCGATGGAAAATAATGAATAGCATTTTTTCATGTTTATTAATGTTTATTTGGTGCTGAGGGTCAATCCCATGGACTAAAGGCATCTTCGATGTGCTCCAGGTTAAAATTCCCTGCTTCGCCTGTCAGCAGGATGATGTCAAACCTGACACCCTTATCAAGCCCTTTTTTTAGAATGAATGCATTGGCTGCGCTGACCAGGTACCGCTGTTTTTTCCGGTTGATATGTTCTTCCAGGCGCTCTCCGCCAATCTGTTTTCTGACCTTTACTTCGACTATTATGATCTTATCGTCCCGGCTGGCAATGATATCGATCTCCCTGTGCCGGTATCTCCAGTTCCTTTCCAGGATGGTGTACTTATTCTCTTCCAGGTACCTGGCAGCAAGTTCCTCGCCGTCCTTTCCTATGTCCAGGTGTTCTGCCATGGTTCCGGGTCTGATCAATCGATATAATCAAGCTGGCTGCCGTCCTGGTTAACCTCCATAGATACCTGCCTTCCCAGCACCATGGCCATGTTCCCTTCCACATGGCCTGCCGGAAAATCAAAACATACCGGGAAGTCGAATTCCTCAACCGCTGACCTGATGATCTCAGCGGCATCCATCCCAAAAGGTACTTCGTTGTCATGCATGTCAGTCAGTCCGCCTACAACAAGTCCTGCCAGGTTCTCCAGCATGCCTGCCAGCTTCAGGTTCTGCATCATCCGGTCGATATGGTACAAGTATTCATCCACATCCTCCAGGAAAAGAATGGCCCCCCTTGTGGGAAACTGAAAGAGTGTACCGGTCAGACTGTATAGAACCGATAGATTGCCTCCCAGCAGGATGCCGCTGCCTTTCCCCTTCCTGTTCAGGGGATTGGCCGGGACGGTATAGGTTGGTAATTCCCCCTTCAGTATCCCGAACAGGCTGGATACTGCAGAATCATCAGCATCGGTTACATCTCTCAAAGTATAGGGCATGGCCGCATGAATGCTGGCCACACCTATCCTCATCTGCAGGAAGGCATGCAGGGCTGTTATATCACTGAAGCCGATCACCCACTTGGGATGCTCTGCAAAGCCTTTCAGGTCGATTTTACTTAACAGGCGTATGATCCCGTACCCCCCGCGGGCGCAGAAAATGGCTCTGATATCCGGATGATCAAGCATCTGCTGAAGATCATCCAGCCGGTCCTTGTCTTCTCCGGCAAACTGGTGATGCCGGGTAAAAATGGAACCAGTCATTGTTTGTAATCCCTCCTGTTCCAGGAATGAAACAAAGTTCTGGATGTCTTCCGGATCAACCCATCTGGTAGGCGCAGAAATGCTTACCAGGTCACCTGACTTTACATATGGCGGCAATTGCATCATTGTATTAAAATAATCAAATATTCGGAAATGACCATTATCTTTGTCGGGTCTTTATGCACCCGGACCTAAACCGATCAGTTACAACATGAAAAATACCAAACGCCATCTCATCACAGCCGCCCTGCCATATGCCAACGGACCTGTCCACATAGGGCACCTGGCAGGCGTTTACATCCCGGCAGATATTTATTCCAGGTACCTACGGCTGAAGCGGGAAGACATCATTTTTATCTGCGGTTCCGATGAACACGGCGTACCCATCACCATCAAAGCAAGGCAGGAAGGAGTCACACCACAGCAGATTGTAGACCACTACCACCAGATGAATAAGGATTCTTTTGAGCGTTTTGGAATCGCCTTTGATATTTACCATCGAACCTCCCATCCCACGCATCATCAGACTGCTTCAGAGTTTTTCAGAACATTGTATGATCGTGGTGAGTTCCTGGAAAAGGAAACTGAGCAATATTTTGACGAGGAAGCGGGCCAGTTCCTGGCTGACAGGTATATCACCGGTACCTGTCCGAAGTGCACCCATGATCAGGCCTATGGTGACCAGTGTGAAAATTGCGGAAGTTCACTGAATGCTACTGACCTGATCAATCCCAGATCCACCATCAGTGGTTCTGTACCCGTCCGGCGAAAGACAATACACTGGTACCTGCCCCTGGATAAATATGAAGGATTCCTCAAGCAGTGGATCCTCGAAGAGAACAAGCACTGGAAGCCCAATGTGTACGGGCAGTGCAAGTCATGGCTTGACGGGGGACTCGAAGCGAGGGCGGTGACGCGGGACCTGGACTGGGGGATCCCGGTACCGATCGATGGGGTGAAGGGCAAGGTGCTGTATGTCTGGTTTGATGCGCCCATCGGCTATATTTCAGCCACCAAGGATTTGACCAAAAACTGGGCGGATTACTGGAAGCAGGATGATACCCGGATGATCCATTTTATCGGGAAGGACAATATTGTATTCCACTGTATCATTTTCCCGGTCATGCTGAAGGCGGAAGGCAGCTATGTGCTTCCGGAAAATGTTCCTGCGAATGAATTCCTGAACCTGGAGAATGACAAGATATCCACCTCCCGGAACTGGGCCGTCTGGCTGCATGAATACCTGGTGGAGTTTGAGGGGAAGCAGGATGTGCTGCGCTATGTGCTCTGCGCCAATGCGCCTGAAGCAAAGGACAATGATTTTACCTGGAAGGATTTCCAGGCGAGGAATAACAACGAGCTGGTCGCCATCCTTGGCAATTTTGTACACAGGGCACTGGTGCTGACCCATAAGTACTTCAATGGCAGGGTACCTGCCCCGGAAAATCCTGATCAGTATGACAAGGAGGTGCTCGACAGTATCAGCAGTTATCGTGACAAGGTGGAAGATAACCTGGATCATTTCCGCTTCCGGGAAGCCCTTAAGGAAGCCATGAACCTGGCCCGCCTCGGAAACAAATACCTGGCAGATACAGAACCCTGGAAACATTTCAAGAATGATCCCGGAAGGGTTAAGAACATACTTTATACCGCCCTGCAGATAACGGCCAGTGTTGCAGCCATCATAAAACCATTCCTCCCATTTACCGCTGTAAAGCTCGAAGGATTCCTGAATGCCGGGGAGATTGGCTGGCAGGATATCGGCAATACATCCCTTTTACCGGTCGGACATGAGATCAACCAGCCGGAACTGCTGTTTGACAAGATCGAGGATGTTACCATCCAGGTCCAGCTTGACAAACTGGCCAGCAGTAAAAAACTGAATGAGGCCAGGGAATCCGGTCTGCCGGATCTGAAAGAAGAGGTATCCTACGAGGATTTCAGCAGGATGGACATCCGGGTAGCCAGGATCCTGGCTGCCGAGAAAGTCCCCAAAACAGACAAACTGATCAAACTGGACCTTGATACCGGCTTGGATAAACGTACCGTAGTATCGGGGATAGCCGAGTACTTCAAGCCCGAGGAGATCATCGGCAAGCAGGTTTGTATCCTGGCCAACCTCGCCCCGCGTAAACTCAGGGGGATTGTTTCCCATGGAATGGTTCTGCTTGCCGAGGATGCCAATGGAAGACTGGTCTTCGTTACACCTGAAGAAATAACGGGCGAAGGGTCCGTGGTCCTGTAAATTGTCTTACTGGGTAAGGATCCAGGCCTTACTGTATGCCTGCTGATCACGGATAGCCGAAAGTGCAGTAATGGCATCTTCCTTTATGGAATATTGTTCTGCAGATACCCGGAAGAAGGAGTTTTCACCTGTAAGTATTTCTGCGTCATATCCCTCATCTGCCATTATTTGCTTTAAATGCCGTGCATTTTCAAAATCTTTGAAACTGCCGACAATGATATGATAGCTTCTTTGCGGTGTGAAGTATGTCCTGGCCGGTATTTCATCCTCAGACCTGGCAGTTGGGGCTTCAGTTGCGGCAGGTTCAGCTTCAGGCTTGACAGACTCGGCTTCAGGCCCGGTGGATACGGTTTCAGACTCAGCCAATTGAGTGTTGATATCAGGAGCTGAGACCACCTGTTCCTGAACTGTTTGTTCTTTCCTGAAACTGTCAACAGGGCCCAGGTCAAAACTGGACAGGTTCAGGTACCCCAGCTTAACAGGTATAAAGATCATGCCGGCAAGCAGACAGGCAGCTGCTCCTGTATAGATCCATCTCCTGATCCTGCGCTGCCGCACAACCGGATTGGTATCATCAACGGCCTGGTAGATTTTAGCACTCCTGCCTGGCAACCTGTCAAATTCATTGTAATTCAAATATGATAAGCCATATGAAGCAAGGAGCAAATTATCGGTCGTTTCCTGAACAAATTCAATTTTCCGGGCCTTGTTGATGAAGAAATACCCCAGATCGTCTATCGTAAACTTCAGCCCTTTCCCTATCTCATATAAGATCGTTTTGAAATATACCTCCGCCATGGCCTGGACTTCCTTATAACCATAACCCGTTTCCCTGGAAATATGGGCGTATAACAGGCCGTCGTTATGGACAAGATGGGGATTGAACAGGATTTGCCTGGAAGGAGGAAGGGCTGTCTTCTGGGAAGCATCGAAAGTGGCCGGCTTGTAATTGGCAACAAAACCTCCCATACCCGGCAGGATCACACAATCGTGCTGGAGCAGGAGCTCCCGAATGTATTTATCCAAATTGATCTTCATCTGTACAGCCAAACAAAGTTACAATTTTTTTTTACCACATCCTCCTGAAATGAATCAGGTTTACGGATTCCTGCCGGACTTTGTTTCATTATTTATTATCTTCGTACGTTCATTCCCCAAGCTGCAATGGAAGCAATAAAAATGGTTGATCTGAAACGGCAATATGACCGTTTCAGGGAAGAGATTGACGAGGCCATACAGGAAGTGCTGGATTCTACGGCATTCATTAATGGTCCCAGTGTAAAAGCCTTTCGGGATGAGTTTGCCAGCTATCTTGATGTGCCACATGTAATCCCGTGTGCAAATGGAACGGACGCGCTGCAGGTGTCACTCATGGCCCTTGATCTTCAGCCCGGAGATGAGGTAATCACAACTCCTTTTTCTTTCATTGCCAGCATAGAGGTCATCAAACTGCTGAGGCTGGTCCCGCTACTGGCCGATGTGGATCCACGGTCCTTCAATATTGATCCCGGACAAATAGAGCAGCTGATCACCCCAAAAACCAGGGCGATTATTCCGGTGCATTTATTTGGACAGTGTGCCCATATGGAAAGTATCACAGATATCGCCCGGCGTCATGGATTGTATGTCATCGAAGATACTGCCCAGGCGGTAGGTGCTGATTATATTTTTCAGGATGGCCGCAGGAAAAAAGCAGGAACAATAGGGAACATCGGTACGGCTTCCTTTTTCCCGTCCAAGAACCTGGGCTGTTACGGTGACGGAGGTGCCATCATGACCCGTGATGCAGCCCTGCATCATAAAATACAGGCCATTGTCAACCATGGTTCAAGGACAAAATACTATTATGATGAAGTGGGGGTTAATTCCCGGCTGGATGCAATGCAGGCGGCCATACTCCGGGTAAAGCTCAGATACCTCGAAAGCTTTCATGAAGCCCGGCAAAAAGCGGCAGAAGCTTATGATGCTGAGCTTGGGAATATCCCGCAGTTAACTACCCCTGCAAGGGTGCCCTGGTCCACCCATATTTTCCATCAGTATACGCTTATTCTCAACGGTTCAGATCGCAGTCAGCTGGTGGACTATCTCAAGAGCCAAGAAATCCCTGTCATGGTCTATTATCCGCTCCCTTTGCACCTCCAGGATGCATACAAAGACCTGGGTTACCGCAGGGGGGATTTCCCGGTAACGGAATCGCTTTCCGGAACAGTCTTTTCAATCCCCATGCACACAGAAATGGAACCCGATCAGATTGAATATATTTGCCATCATATTAAAACCTTCTTAAAGCAGGATAATCAATGAACGAAAAGGGATATTTTGCACATGAAACGGCAGTGGTGGATGATGGCTGTGAGATTGGTAAGGGTACCCGCATATGGCATTTCTCGCACATCATGCCCGGAGCCAGACTGGGTGAAAATTGTAATCTCGGACAAAACGTACTGGTCTCCGACGATGTTATACTGGGCAATAACGTAAAGGTTCAGAACAATGTATCCATCTATACAGGCGTCATCTGTGAAGATGATGTTTTCCTCGGTCCATCCATGGTCTTCACGAATATCGTTAATCCCAGGAGTGCCGTGGTAAGAAAGGGCTCATATGTCAAAACCCTGGTTGGCAAAGGAGCATCCATTGGCGCCAATGCCACCATCATCTGCGGGAATACCCTTGGGGAGTTTTGTTTTATCGGTGCGGGTGCGGTGGTAACCAAAGATGTTCCTCCCTATGCCCTGGTAGTGGGAAATCCCGCCAAACAGGTGGGTTGGATGAGTGAGTACGGGCACCGGCTTCATTTTGACAATCAGAACCTGGCCGTATGTCCCGAAAGTGGTGAAAAATACAAATTGAAAAACGGAGCGGTAAGCAAGTTATGAAAAAGAATTTCGCACTGATAGGTGTGGCCGGCTACATCGCAGTCAGGCATTTGAAGGCCATCCACGAAACACAGAACAACCTGGTGGCTGCCCTGGATGTATACGACAGTGTCGGGATCATTGATTCTTATTTTCCCTATACTGATTTCTTCGTTGAATTCGAGCGGTTTGACAGACATATTGACAAACTCCGCAGGGAGGGCAAACAGGTTGATTATATCAGTATCTGTTCTCCTAACTACCTGCACGATTCACACATAAGATTTGCCCTGAGAAGTCAGGCCAATGCCATATGTGAAAAACCCCTGGTGCTGAATCCATGGAATTTTGAAGGATTGGCCGATTATGAGAAAGAAACTGGCAAAAAAGTATTTAATGTTCTCCAGCTGAGGTTGCATCCATCGATCAAGGCCCTGCGGGACAGGATCAGGCAAGGCCCGGAGGACAAGATTCACGATATTGACCTGACTTATATTACCGGCCGTGGGAACTGGTACCATTACTCCTGGAAAGGGAATTTGCAGAAATCAGGGGGTATTGCCACCAATATCGGGATCCATTTCTTCGATATGCTGATCTGGATTTTCGGTGATGTAAAAAAGAACATCACCCACCAGCTTGAAGAAAGTAAGGCATCGGGTTACCTCGAGCTGGAACAGGCACGGATTCGGTGGTACCTCAGCATCGATGCCAATGATCTTCCGGCCGAAGTGAAAAAAAAGGGACAGCGCACCTACAGGAGCATCACCATGGATGATGAAGAGATTGAATTCAGTCATGGTTTTAACGATCTGCATACCCAGACCTACCGGGAAATCCTTGCCGGGAACGGATTTGGCCTGGAAGAATCAAAAAAATCAATAGAAGTTGTCTATACCATCAGGAATGCAGAACCTGTAGGCTGTAAAGGTGACTTTCACCCGCTTTGTAAATAAACCATGTAAACGATAGAAAATGATTTCATCTTTATTAGAAGGCAAGAAAAAACTGGCGGTAATCGGATTGGGCTATGTCGGATTACCTGTGGCACTGGAGCTGGCGAGGAAAATGAAGGTAATTGGTTATGATGTCAAATCCGACCGGATAGCATTGATGAAAAAAGGGATAGATCCCAACAAGGAGATTTCCTCAGAGGCCTTCAAAGGTTGTGATATTACCTTTACCACGGATCCGGATGACCTGGCAGCAGCCAGCTTTTATATCGTGGCCGTACCTACCCCCATTGACGACCACAAGCAACCGGACCTGGGTCCCTTGATCAATGCCTGTGAAACCGTGGGTGAGCATCTGTCAGAAGGCGATTACGTGGTATTTGAATCGACAGTGTACCCTGGCTGTACCGAAGAGGATTGTGTGCCTGTGCTTGAAGAGAAATCCGGACTTGCCTACAAAAAGCAGTTCAAGGTTGGATTTTCGCCGGAGCGGATCAATCCTGGTGACCAGATACATACCCTTACCACCATCAAAAAGGTGACATCGGGCTGTGATGAGTTATCTGCGGAGGTTATTGCCAGCCTGTATGAACTGATTATCACGGCCGGTATACACAGGGCCAGTTCCATCAAGGTGGCCGAAGCTGCCAAGATCATTGAAAACACCCAGCGGGATATCAACATAGCTTTCATGAACGAACTGTCCATGATTTTCAAGAAGATGGATATTAATACATTCGAAGTCCTGGAAGCGGCAGGCACCAAGTGGAATTTCCTGAGATTTTATCCGGGCCTGGTTGGCGGGCATTGCATTGGCGTTGATCCGTACTACCTGACCTATAAATCCGGGAAATTCGGACATCATGCCCGGATTATCAACTCCGGCAGGGACATCAATGATGGCATGGGATCATTTGTGGCTAATCAGGGACTTAAAAAGCTGGTTGAGATGCGAAAAGATATCCAGTCCTGCAGGATCCTGGTAATGGGCATGACTTTCAAGGAAAATGTAAGTGATATCAGGAATTCAAAAGTGGTGGATGTCATTCGCGAGTTCCGTTCCTACGGCATTGACGTTGACGTAATAGACCCCCATGCCTCCCCGGAGGAGGTCCGTGAGGAATATCTGCTGGAGTTGAAAAGCAAGCCCCAGCCTCCCTATGATGCCATTGTCGTTGCCGTGAACCATGACGAATACGTGCAGCTGAAGGAAGAATATTTTCTATCCCTTTGTTCAAATGAGGCCTTGTTGATGGACATTAAAGGTATATACCGGAACGGTCTTAAAAAGCTTATTTACTGGAGCCTTTAATCTTATGAGAGAATAGATGAAGAAACTTGTGGTTGTAACAGGTGGGACCGGTTTTATCGGATCACACACGGCCGTCGAATTGATGGAAGCCGGATATGATGTTCTGATCATTGATGATCTGTCCAATTCCAGGATTGAAGTACTGGATGGGATTGAAAGGATCACCGGTCGTAAACCCCTGTTTGAGAAGTTCGATCTGTGTGACAGGGTGAAAGTAACCGAATGCTTTAAAAAGTATACGGGCATTGCTGCCATCATCCATTTTGCCGCACACAAAGCAGTGCCGGAGTCCATGGATAAACCCCTGATGTATTACGAGAACAACCTGCTATCCCTGATCAACCTGCTGAGGGCCATGAAGGAATATGGCGTAAAATATTTTGTGTTTTCATCCTCATGCACGGTATACGGACAGCCGGATACACTGCCAGTCACGGAAAAATCACCCATCAAAAAGGCTGCCTCACCTTATGGCAATACCAAGCAGATTTCCGAAGAGATCATCCAGGATGTGGTGTCGGCAGGAGATCCCATCCAGGCCATCTCACTCAGGTATTTCAATCCCATTGGTGCTCATCCGACTGCCTATATCGGCGAACTCCCGATCGGCATCCCGCTGAACCTGGTACCATATCTTACACAGACAGCCATAGGAATAAGAGAGGAGTTACAGGTCTTTGGAGATGATTACAATACCCCTGACGGATCGGCCATCAGGGATTACATCAATGTGGTTGATCTTTCGAGGGCCCATGTGGTTTCCATTGACCGGCTGCTGGCAGGCAAAAATAAATCCGCACTGGAAATATTCAACCTGGGAACCGGTAATGGCCTTTCGGTCTTTGAGATCATCAACTCTTTCGAGAAAGCCACCGGGATCAAGGTAAAATACCAGGTTGTTGGCCGTCGTGAAGGGGATATCGAGAAGGTCTGGGCCGATACCAGCCTGGCCAATAATGAGCTCGGATGGAAAGCAGTGATCCCACTGGAAGAAACCCTCAGGTCTGCCTGGAAATGGGAACAATACATAAGACAGGAAAACAATGGATAAAACAATCATCATAACGGGGGGAGCTGGTTTCATTGGCTCTCATGTAGTCAGGCTTTTTGTACAAAAATACCCGCAGTACCGGATTATCAACCTGGATGGCCTTACCTATGCCGGTAACCTGGAGAATCTGAGGGACATCGAAAACCAGTCCAATTACATCTTTGAGAAAGGAGACATCGTAGATGCAGCATTCCTCGACGGTATTTTCAGGCAGTACAATCCCGACGCAGTTATACACCTGGCTGCCGAATCACATGTAGACCGGTCCATCCTGGATCCGCTTGCTTTTATCCATACCAATATCATCGGTACGGTGAACCTGCTGAATGCCTGCCGGAAAAGCTGGAAAGAAAATTTCGGGGGCAGGCTGTTCTACCACATCTCTACTGATGAGGTATACGGCTCACTCGGGACTGAGGGATTATTCACCGAGACGACCGCTTATGACCCTAGGAGTCCTTATTCGGCCTCGAAAGCCAGTTCCGACCACCTTGTCAGAGCATACCTG
>Ga0111175_1186_pt1 | contig 10763 bp, 7 predicted proteins | sample DeeMarSWOR324_28_FD_80228 | JGI IMG/M metagenome (GOLD analysis project Ga0111175, IMG submission 80228) | Bacteroides sp. SM23_62
GAAATATCCGCAGTGTAAATCAGCAGGCGGAATTTTATACCATTTCCGGATCCCTGCTGGCACTCCTTGTATTCTCCTTATCAGGTTTTCAACTGCCTCATTATACCAATATTATTTTCCCCCTGCTTGCCATTCTGACGGCGGACTGGATCCATCGGGCTGAAATGCAGGGAGAACTCCGGTTCTACAGGGTTGCCCAATCTGTTACCATCATACTGCTGGCAGTCCTGCTGGTTATCGTCCACATCATATTCAGACCCAGGGGGATTTCTTCGGCCGCTGTACTGGCCTTTGTTTTAACCGCCATGATGATCGTTTTGTTTTTGAGATATCCCCTGGAAAGAAAATGGAAGCTCTTCTATTATTCTGCCCTTGTTAGCATACTGGTCAATTTTTATCTGAACCTTATTTTTTACCCGGAATTATTGGAATACCAGTCCGGCACAAAGGCAGCCAGCTATGCAAACCAGCATTTCCCGGATGATGATATCCGGACAATCGGCGTACTCTCTTTCACCATACACTTTCATGCCGAAAATGAGGTCAGGGACAGGGAGATCCCGATGCTTCTGGAAGAGCTTTCAAAAGCTGATTTCCTGGTTTTCACGAGTGAGCCTTACCTGGATAGCCTGCGGATGTCTAATATTGATTATGAAATAGTGTCGGTATTTGATCATTTCCACACAACCATGGTTACGGGAACCTTCCTGAATCACAAGACCCGGAATGAATCCCTGAGAAAGCATTACCTTTTAAAATCAGGACCTGGCTACCTGCACTAGACTGTTTAAATGCAAGAATAATTTAACTTTACCTGTTCGCATGTAAAACTGCTCTGATGATTCACAGAATGCTCAAAATAGTATTTGTCTGGCTCCTGCTTGATGAACACCATCCTTGCCTACCTGGTATACATTGTTTGGTTCAGTGTGCCGGTCCTGATTGGCTTATTTGAGACAGCCCTGGCGGAGATCCTGTATTCCAATATCGTCCTTGGTGTCTGTATCACAATGGCTGTCATCCTTGCATTCAAAGAACCGCCCGTCGGCATTTTTGAGGTTCCTGAAGAACATACACATCACCAGGTCATAATAATTCGCCGGACTCAGGGTTTTACGCCAACGCCTTTAAACCAGGTGTAAAAAAAGGTTCCTTCTGGATGCCTGGCTACTTCCCGTATGTCATTCAGTCCCCTGTCCCATTCACCCCGCTTCATATAAGCACTGTCGAGTACCTGCTTCTCTGCGGAATAGACCATTGGAGCGATGATCTGGTTAATGACACCTTGGAGTAATGAGGAATTGGATTGATCAGCATATACCCACCTCGGAGACACATCTCTGACCTGGTAACCTGCATCATTCAATAATGGATATACCCGTCGTCCGATGTTCGGGTTGTGCCCCAGTGCGATCTGGGAATCGATCAGGCCCTTCCAGGCCTTTCTTGAATCAACTGTCTCCGGGGTCCAGAATCCCGAACCATGGTCTCCTTCAATAAGGGTGATTGTCCCGCCTGGCTTCAGAATTTGTTTAAATATTTGAAGGGCAACTGCCGGATCCGGGAGATGCTCCAGTACGAAACATACAAATACATGATCAAAAGTGGCAGGTTTATAAGACAGGGAATACAGGTCTGATTGTTTAAAAGTGACATTTTCGATCCCCTCCTGCCTGGTTACTTCCCGGGCCTGTTCAATGGATTCCCGGGATATATCTATACTTTCAAAAGCCGCATCAGGATTCCTGCGTGCCAGGATCCTTGTCTGGGCACCGACACCGCACCCGGCCTCAAGTACCCTTTCTCCTTTTTGAAAGCTGGTTCCTGTATGCAGGAGATCTTCAAGGATCAGTGACTGTTCAAGCAGGCGCCGGGTTTCCCGGGTTGTATAACCATGCACATATGTCATACCATTACCCTTCTTTATTTTTCGGTCAGGATCTTCAGGGACTCAGATTCAGCCCATTCACAGATTGCCCTTATATACTGGTCACTCAACCTTGAGGAACGATGGATCAATAAATAACTCTTCAGCGGCATGGAGCCTGAACTGCTTTCTTCACAGATTTGGTCGAGCTGAGTTATTTGCTGTGCTTTGTCCATGACACCCCAGGAAGAAAAATTCAGGTGTGCCTTGCCTTCTGCAATATGCCTGTTCAAAATCCAGGAGAACGGAGCCACGCTGCCATACCAGGGATAACGCGTATGGTTTGAGTGACAATCATAACATGAATTCAGGATGATACCGGCCAGGGTGTCAGGCATCTGGGACACCTGTATAAAATCAGTCCCCTTGTCAGGTTCACCCAGGTTTTTCTCAGGCCGGATAAACTGGATAAGGATCAATGTTGCAACCACCGGAATAAGGTAGAAAAGGACCCTTCGCATTATTTAATCAGTTTCTCAGTTTCTTTTTTGGTCCAGTTACAGATCGTTTTAATATCGGATGCCGAAAGTGCCTTTTCGGGATGTTGTTTTAAATATTTTTCAGGGGGCATAACTCCGCCTTCCGTGACCTCACAGATCTTGGTCAGCAATGAGATCTTTTTGGTAAGCTTATATTCCCCCCATTTTTTAAAGTCCATGGCTTTAAACGCCTTTTCAGCTTTTGTTCCTGTAGTGTGGCAATCATAACATGAGTTTGTAAGTATTTCTGATACTTTTTTAGGGAAATCAGCCTGTGGTTCTGAGGTTGGGGGACTGGTATTTCCGCGCATCAACGTTGTGTGGATCAGGAGAATGATCAGCACAATCCGGATACTTTTTTTCATGGTTTGATACAAATTAAATATTAACGGATCGTAATATAGCTAAAATATCAATACCAATGAAAAGGGTTTGCCAGCCAGGCAATGACTCATCCTATTCATACCGGAGTGAGTTTACCGGATCCTGTCGGGCAGCTTTCATGGTTTGTGAAAGTATGGTCAGAAAGCTGACAAGGACGATCAGAATGGATCCGAAAAACAGGGTTCCTACGCCAAAACTGACCCGGTAGGGAAAATTCTGCAGCCAGAGGTTATTCCCGAACCATGAGACCGGAATGGCAACACCAAGGGCGATTATGATAAGCCTGATATAGGACCTGGAAACGAGGTAGGCTATCGAGATACTGGTTGCACCCATGGTTTTACGGATGCCTATCTCTTTGATCCTGCTCTCGGAACTGTAGGCAGCCATGCCAAAAAGGCCCATGCAGGCAATGATAATGGCAAGCAGGGAGGCAAATCCGACCATGTACAGGATATCGCCGAAATTGAGGTAATATTCCCGTATGGAAGCGTCCATGAACTGTGCTTTGAATTCACGTTCAGGATCCACCTCCTCCCAGGCTTTCTCCAGTTTATTCATGGTCTTGGGCATATCGGGCGAGCTGATGAGCAGATGGGCATAATGGAAGCCCTCCGGGCTATGTCTGAGTCCCATGGGACCTATCTTAGAAAACATGCCGAAAAAGTGATAATCCTTTACCACTCCTATCACTTCCAGCAGGGTACTGTCATTTATTGTGATGAATTTCCCAAGGGATGATTCCCTGTCTTCAAAGCCAAAATCATGAACAGCTGTTTCATTCAGGATGATATATTTTTCCTGTCCCACTGACAGATCCTCAGGAAAATTCGAACCTGCCATCAGCTTGAGTTCAAACATATCCATATAGTTAGGATCCACACAGAAAAATGCCAGGTCAAATTTGTCTTCCTTATCATCCAGCCAGGCTTCTTCCGTCCACTTGTTACCCATTGCCGGTACATGGGAGGACCATGCAATGGATTGTATCTCCGGTAAGTAAGAAAATTCTGTTCTTACACGCTCAACGGTACTCTTCTGAAGTTCCACATTCAAGATATTATCCTGCCTGAATCCATAATCCGTATTCAAAAAGAAGCGCAGTTGCCTGTACAACAGTACGATAGTAACAATCAGGATAATGGAAACGGCAAACTGGGCCACTACAAGAAATTTCCGCAAGAACATCCTGCTCAGAAACCGGATGCTGCTGATATCTTTGATAACCGCAATGGGATTGAATGTAGACATATACCCCGCCGGTAAAAGACCGGCAATAATACCGGTAAGCAAGGCAAAAATCAAAAACCAGATATATATAGAAGGGCTTTCCTGAAGGCTGATATTAAGAATACTCATGAACCTCATGCCTTCGAATGCTGGGGCCAGGAATTGAAGAAATACGTAGGCAAGCACCAGTGCCAGCAAAGCGGCCAGCAAGGATTCGGTCAGGAACTGGGTGAATATCTGGGACCGGTACGCACCGGTAACCTTACGGATACCGATCTCTTTTCCCCTGGTCAATGCCTTGGCCAGGGACATATTGGTATAATTGAAGGCGGAAGTCAGCATCAGAAGCATTGCCAGCACAATCATGAAGTAGATCACCATCCTAGGAAGGAAGAATCCTATTTCATTGCCGAGGAGTGGACCCGGGCATATTTTGTCCAAAGCCTGCAATTGAAAGGAGAAATCACGTTCCAGATCAGACTCATACCTTTCTTTCCTGATTTGTTCAAAGGCTTTGGTTAAATCGCTGGGGACTGCATCTTCTGTCAACAGAATATAGACCCAGGTGGAGTAGATATTATCCCAGTTTTCACTCATATCGTCTTTCATTCCCCTAACTGATGCGAGTGCATCAAACTGGATGTGGGATTTATAATTACCTTTCGGAACGATCCCGGCAATGATGTATTCTCCCATTGAATCCACGGCAAAGGGTTTACCAACGGGATCGGTATCCCCGTAAAATTTCATCGCGGTTTCTTCGCTTAGGATCACTGACAGGGGATCTTCCAGGGCATGAGCGGGATCAATCCCCTCAAGCGGAAAATCAAAAACACTGAAAAAGTCCTCATTGACATAAAACCCGTCGAAATCAATTACCTTCCCATTTGCCCGGCCATCCCCGTTGAAGCTGCGATTGATAACTACTGCCCCCTCCACGATTGGGTAATTTTCCCGCAGGCAGGTGCCCATTGGAAAAGTGGTAGTGGCGTAAAGTGTAAATGCGCCATCTGACATCTCATCATTCGTTATCACGCGGTATATACGGTCCCGCTTCCGATGAAAACCATCATGGCTCATCTGGTCCTGTATGATCTGTATGATCAGCAGGCATACTGACATACTGAGTGCCAGTCCAAGGATATTCAAAACCGAAAAACTTTTATGTCTCAGGATATTCCGGAATGCAGTCAGGAGATAGTTCTTGATCATTATGCTTTGGGCGAGTTAAATCATTTTTAAGACGCGAAACCAAAAACAAGGTTACAATATTATATCCTCGATTCCAGTTTAAATTTACTGAATCCCCGGAATCATGAAGCGAATCACTAAATCGACCAAAAAACCAATCGAAAGAAATATTTTGTTTGATCATCTGATCATTTGATGGGGACATTAATGTGTCGTTCGGCATGGTAGGATGATCTGACCAGGGGACTGCTCTCCACAAAACTGAATCCCTTTTCCTGTCCGATCTTTTTGTACTCCCCGAAAATCCTGGGACGGATATAGTCACTGACCGGATGGTGACGAAGGGTCGGTTGCAGGTATTGTCCGATGGTCATGACCTTACAACCGGCTTCAAGCAGGTCATCCATGGTTTCCAGCACTTCTTGGCGGGTTTCGCCCAGACCCAGCATGATCCCGGATTTGGAGATGACCTTTTTCGATGAGATATAGCGTACGACATCGAGGCTGGTTTCATACCTGTTCAGGCTCCTGATCCTTGGCGTGATTCTCTTGACGGTTTCCAGGTTATGTGAGATAACTTCCGGTCCGGCATCAATTACCTGCTGGATATGATCCTGCCTGCCCCGGAAATCCGGGATGAGTGTCTCAAGGGTAACTTCCGGATTGACCTCTTTTACTGTCCTGACGGTTTGTGCCCAGAAGGATGCACCGCCATCCTCCAGGTCATCGCGGTCCACCGATGTCAACACACAATGTTTCACCCCAAGTGTCCTGATGGATTCCGCAAGCCTCCGGGGTTCGTCCCGATCCACCGGCATGGGTTTGCCCGTTTTCACGGAACAGAACTTACAGGCCCTTGTACAAATATCACCCAGTATCATAAAGGTGGCGGTACCTGCGTTCCAGCACTCCCCGATATTAGGACAATTACCACTTTTGCAAATGGTATGCAGGTTGTTTTTCTCCGACAGGTTCTTAAGGTGGCTGTAATTGCCTCCGGCCGGCCGTTCCATCCGGAACCACCCGGGCAATCGTCTCACTTTCTCTTTCCAAATCACGCTGATAAATTTTAACCCTCCAAAATTACCTATTTATTTTTAACCATTCTAAATCTCGAATGATTGGCACGAGAACATAAATTATAGCCTTGGTAGTTGTAATTTTAGGAATGGAATGAACCAGTTGTTATGATATTGGGGATTGATATTGGATCCATGGCCGTTTCAGCGGTCCTGCTTAATGCAGAAAAACAGATCACAGGAACCTTTTATGAGGCTCACCTGGGACAAATCGGCAGATGCCTGGAGAAAATGGCCGGCCAGCTGGATCCCCAGGCCAGGGCAGCCATATCTCTTACCTCCTCCAACCTGATAAGCAACAAGGAGTTTGCATTTACAGATATCCAGACCGCCCTTGTACAGGCCAGCACGAATCCGGGAAAAGCAGTGGACTATATCCTGCATGTAGGTGCTGAAAAATTCTACCTGATTAAGATAGATCCCGACGGCAGGTACGAATATTCCCGTACCAATACCTCCTGTGCCGCAGGAACCGGAAGCTTTCTGGACCAGCAGTACAAACGGTTGGAGATCCCTTCCATTAAGGAATTCTGCAGGCTTGCTGAAGGGAACAGGGATAAGGTACCCGATATTGCTTCCCGTTGTTCGGTTTTTGCCAAGACAGACCTGATCCATGCACAGCAGGAAGGATATTCACTGGCAGCCATCTGCGACGGACTTTGCAAGGGACTTGCCAAAAGCATCACAGATACACTCTTTCATGATTTTGCCATCGGTGGTGAGATACTCTTTACCGGGGGGGTATCCAAAAACCAGGTCGTGGCAGCCTATATCAGGGAAATCCTTCAGGCCGATCTGTTCATACATCCGGTGTCTCATTTATTCGGGGCACTGGGGACTGCCTTATGCCTGGGTGAGGATGCCATTGCCAATAATCAGGGTAAAACGACAGAAGATCTCATCAAATTCTTCTCCGGGACTAACGGTCATCGCGAGTATTATAATCAGCCGCTGGAGCTGTCGCTCAGCCAGTATCCTGATTTCAAAAATAGCATCAGAAAAGATCACCTATCAAACATTGGAGGAATTGAAAAGAGGGTGCAGGTAGAAATTTTCGAAGATCCACATAAAGAAAAATACGATGAGATATATATAGGTTTCGATATCGGATCCACCAGCACCAAAGCGATTATCAGCAGCGGGGATAATGTGCCATTGCTCGGATATTACACCTATACATCCGGGAAGCCCATTGAGTCAGTTTTCAGCATCATGGAAGCCCTGGTAGCATTCATGGCAATCCATCAATGGTCTCCCCGCATCCTGGGAGTGGGTACCACGGGGTCAGGAAGAAAACTGATCGGCAAGATCATCAATGCCGATTTGATCCTTGATGAAATTACCGCTCATGCAAGAGCAGCCATCCATCTCAATCCTGAAATCGATACCATCATTGAGATCGGGGGACAGGATGCTAAATTTACGGCGCTTAAAAACGGGGAGGTTGTTTTCTCACAGATGAATGCTGTCTGTGCAGCTGGGACCGGCAGCTTCATTGAAGAGCAGGCCATCAAACTTGGCGTATCCCTTACTGAATATTCCGGACGGATAGAAGGTAAAAGGTCCCCCCTCACAAGCGACAGGTGTACGGTTTTCATGGAAAGGGACCTCAACAATTTCATCAACGATGGATATTCGGTTGAGGAATTGCTGGCAGCAGTGCTTTATTCTGTCAGGGACAATTACCTGAAAAAAGTGGCCATGGAGGGAATGATCGGGCAGAAGGTCTGTTTCCAGGGAGCGACAGCACGAAACAAAGCACTGGTGGCTGCCTTCGAGCAAAAACTGGGCAGGGAAATATTCGTTTCCAGGTTCTGCCATCTTACCGGGGCCATGGGTATCAACCTGGTGATGCAGGAGGAGAAGGTCAGGGAAAGCCGTTTCAGGGGACTCCATCTCCACCGGGTGCAAATCCCCGTAAGTACAGAGATATGTGAACTCTGTATTAACCATTGTAAACTGACTGTTTCCAGGGTCAATGATGAAGAAGTGGCCTACGGATTCCTCTGCGGACGGGATTATAAAACGCCGAAATATGTTGCCAGGGAAAAAGCCGGATTCAGCCTGATGACCGAACACCATAAATTATTCAGGACGAAGCCTGACAAGGCCACAGGATCAAAGGTCAGAGTCGGGATCCCTGCAGCCCTCCATATGTTTGAAGAGGTCCATTTCTGGCAGGCCTTTTTCCGGGAAATCGGAATTGACCTGGTCACGAGCAGTACGGACAAAACACTCTTAAAAGCCGGAAAACATCTTGCAGGTGCAGAATTTTGTGCACCCATTGAATCCATGTACGGACATGTGAAAGCCCTTGCTGATAAGGTGGATTATGTTTTCCTGCCGGTTTATATTGAGACAAGGGACAGATCAGCAGCCAGGGAGAGAAATTATTGCTACTACACTCAATTCAGTCCCGCCATTGTCTCCCAGATAGGAAATAAAAAAACCCAGGCAAAATTCATCGTTCCTGAGATGGATTTCAGCCAGTCCCCAAAAAAATATAAAACAGCCCTATACAGATCCCTGCAAACCATGTTGAACGGGGAGATCAGTTACCTGACCGTCAGCAGGGCATGGGAAAAGGCAGTCGAACAAACCAGAGGACATTCGGCAGCATGGAAAGAGAAATTCACCCTGGAATTCAATCCGGATAATGGACCTTCGGTGGTATTGCTGGGCCGGCCATATGTGATCCTGTCGGCCGAAATGAATAAAAACATCCCTGAGTATTTCTCCATACGGGGGGTCCAGTGTTTTTTCCAGGATATGCTTACCATTTCCACCTCCAGGTCCTCCGTTACACGTGAAGTACTGCAAAAGGTACCCTGGCACTATGCAGCCAACATTCTTGGGGCGGCGGACTATATTGCCCGGACCCCTGGCCTTTATCCCGTCCTTGTAACCGCCTTCAAATGTGCCCCGGACTCATTTATCATTGAATATTTCAAAAAGCTGCTCGAAGCGCATTCCAAGCCATACCTGATCCTGCAGATCGACGAACATGATTCCGGTGTGGGCTATGAAACCCGGATTGAAGCTGCCCTGAGGTCGTTCCGGAACCATGCTTTAAGGAAGGATCCAGCCATCAAGCAGCCTTTCCCCCAGATTATTCCAGGGATCGAAAAAAAAATCGGTGAGAAAACCCTGCTGATCCCTAACTGGGATGCCTATTCTTCTCGATTGCTGGAGGCTTTACTGCGGCGTAAAGGGATTGATGCCCGTCTGCTGGAACCTTCCGAGCTGAGCATACGGAAAAGTATGGCCCACAATACCGGACAGTGCATCCCCATAAATATTGTGGTCCAGGATGCCATCACATATATTGAAAAATACGCCCTGGATCCGGCCAGTACGATGGTATGGATGTCAAATTCCAGGCTTACCTGCAATTTCCGGCTCTATCCTGAATACATCAAAACCCTGCTTGATAATTACGGACAGGGTATGGAAAAGGTCACGGTCTACCAGGGCATGGTTTCCAACCTGGAAATATCGATAAATACGGCCATACAAACCTATTTTGTATACATGCTCGGAGGATTGATCAGAAAAATGGGATGCCAGGCCAGGCCCTTTGAACTGATTCAGGGAAGCACGGATCAGGCCATTGAAAACTCCCTTGCCGCCCTCGAAAAAGCATTCGCCGGCCAGTTGGATCTTGAAATTGCCGTTGTCGAGATGGCGCGCCAGTTTAATGATATCCAGCTTGCAGAAAATGGCAATAAACCTGAGGTAGCCATTTTCGGGGATCTTTTTGTCCGGGATCACGAGGTCATGAACCAGGATCTGATCAGCTTTGTGGAAAATGCAGGAGGGCTGGTGGTCACCACTCCTTATCACGACTATGTGAAATTTACCTCAAGTAATGTTATCCGCCGCATGAGAAAAAGGGGCGAATACTCCATGGCATTGCTTTACAGGATCCTGCTTACCCTGCTGGATAAACTTGACAGGAAATATTACCGGCAACTTGAAAGCATCATCGGTATGAAGGAGAAGATCAATCCGGGAAACCTGGAGAAACACCTGGAAACCTTCAATGTCAAGCCATATCATTCAGGCGAGTCTTATGACAACCTGCTGAAGGTATTTCATATCCTTGAGCATCACCCTGACCTGTCGCTGTTTGTCCAGACAAATCCTGCATTCTGCTGTCCCGCCCTCATTACCGAGGCCATGACCAGAAAGATTAAATCAGTCAGCGGAGTGCCCGTGGTTACCGTTACCTATGACGGCACCAGTGAGGGTAAAAACGATATCATCCTGCCATATCTGGTTGCAGCCAGGGAGCGCATGGGTGTTTGAGGAATAATTAGTAAATTTGATTTCTTTTTTATTTATTTTGCTTAAACCTTTCTTAATCAATTAGTTAACACTTATAAATTATGGCGGGACTGAAACTGGACATTTCCAATATATATCCGTTCGTACCGGAGGATACCATCCTCGGTTACAAGGACCTGGTTCAGA
>Ga0111175_1188_pt1 | contig 10650 bp, 5 predicted proteins | sample DeeMarSWOR324_28_FD_80228 | JGI IMG/M metagenome (GOLD analysis project Ga0111175, IMG submission 80228) | Bacteroides sp. SM23_62
TTCCTGTCAGAATATCACCCCAGGCTGATGTCATGGAAACACTGGACCTGATTAACAGCACAATAAAATCCTTTGACAAGGATTATATCATGATCCACCTGTTTGCCAGTGACATTTACGATGATTATTATAAGGGCGAAGAAAGAGTACGCAATATTCTGGGAGCCGGATCAATCCTTTCCATTATCATTGTGGTCATGGGAATCTATGCGCTGGTTTCTCATAACATAATCAGCCGGACCAAAGAGATAGGGATCAGAAAAGTGATGGGTGGTTCTACCCGCGACATGATGGTAATGATCTATATGTCAACCCTTCAATGGACTGTTATCGCTTCATTGATTGCATTACCCTTATGCTGGATTTACCTGAAAAACTGGTTGAATGACTATGTGGCAAGGATACCATTGTCCTGGTGGCTATTTGTCAGCAGTATCTTGCTGGTCTTCCTTTTTGAAACCCTGATCACGCTGGGTCAGACCTGGAAAGCCGCCCGCAGAAATCCGGTGGATGCTTTAAGGTATGAGTGATCAGATCAGAAAGGTTATCAAAATTCAATGATTTTGGGTACCTTTCAAGCAAATTATTAAACAAATTAGCAATCATGACCTTAAGAACAAGATTGATTAAGCTTTACCTGAAAACAGGACCTTTTGTCAAGGCTTTGAAAAAATGGATCATCCCTGTTTTCAGCATACTCTCACTGATCTGGATTCTCATCCGGGTAATTCCCAAACCCCACAGGGCGACCTATCCATGTATGAAAGTTGCTGTTCCTTTTGCCTCGACTTTCATTGTATATATAGGCGGTCTTCTGACTTCCATTGTGTTATTCAAAAAAGCACTGAAAAAGTTATATGCATCTAAATTTCTACTCGCAGGAATCCTTTTGTTCACCGGACTTTGTTTTGGGCTTATAACACTTTTCGTAAATCAAAAGGACTTGTATGCCAATGAAACTGTAAGTTATGATTTTATAGATCCCTTAGGCCCCAACAATCCCATTGGGGAAGCAAAGGGGATCATGCCAGGACGTGTTGTCTGGGTCCATAATCCCGATGCAACGAACGAAGACTGTATTCCGTGGGAATATGGTGATGGTTATTTTCTGGATAAGAATGCCAATCAGGCGCTGGTGGATGAGATGTTGAGTTCAGCCATCTTGAAAGTGACTGAAGAAACCTCGGAGGAAGAAGCCTGGGCTTCCATCTTCAAATATTTCAATCTGCATCATGGCAAGGGGGACATAGGGTATGCTGAAGGTGAGAAAATTTTCATAAAGATCAATGCCGTTCATGCATGGACCACCCTGCCAGACCTGTCGATCATGAATGACGGCAACTATGGCAACGTGGACACGTCCCCGCAGGTCATCCTGGCCGTGCTGCGGCAGTTAATCAATAAGGCCGGCGTACCCGAGGAGGCCATCTATATCGGTGATCCCTATACGCAGATCTTCAAACATATCCATGATAAGCTGTCGGCTGAATTCCCGGGGATCCATTACATGTCAAAATCCGATGTGGCGAAGCGGGAACAATTGCAGGTCACCAATACTGACAGCCTCAAATACTCCGACAGGGGGACCATCCTCGATATTGATGCGCACCAGTTTTTTGACTGCATCGTGAATGCTGACTATGTATTGAGTTTGCCGGCCATCAAAGGCCACCGCTGGGGCGGGATCACCTTTTTTGCCAAGAACCATTTTGGTTCCAATACCAGGGACGGTGCATGGCACCTTCACAAAGGCCTGCACAGAACGGACTACGATTCACCCCTGCGGGAGGGTTACAAACTATACAGGGTGTTCGTGGACCTTATGTCCTACGAGCACCTGGGAGGAAAAACACTGATCTACATTGGAGACTTGCTGTGGGGGACATCATATGAACATGATCCACCCGTAAAATTCCAAAGTGCTCCTTTCAATAACGACTGGTCCTCTTCCATCCTTGTCTCTTTGGATCCTGTTGCCGTTTCATCTGTTGCCCTTGATATCCTTCAGGAAGAATTTCAGGAAGAGGATTTAACCACAACCCCTCCCCGGTATACCTATGTCAGATTCAGCGGTGTTGATGATTATTTGCACCAGGCTGCCTCAAGTGACTGGTGGCCGGATAGCATCACTTACGACCCTGAAGGTGACGGAACCCCGGTGACAAGCCTCGGAGTTCATGAGCACTGGAACAATCCTGCCGACAGGCAGTATTCCAGGAACCTGGGAACAGGGGACGGAATTGAACTGGTCTACCAGAATACACAGCAAGAACCGAGTGCGATCATTGATTATGGTTCGGAAGGACTTGAAGTCAAAGCTTATCTGTCACCAGGGAAGGCGATGCTAAACCTGGAATTCAATCAGGACCTGCAGGGACGGATTGCCATCAGGATTTACAGTCTTTCGGGCCAACTGGTGCAGTCAGATTTCCTGGAATCAGTTTGGGCCGATTCTCCAAAGCAGATAGCCATCAATGCTTTCAGTCCGGGTTATTATGTGGTTCATATCCATTCAGGCACATTGAACCTGAGCAGGCCCATATTGATCGATTGATCACGCAAATATGCTTTTGACATGAAGATATCAAGTTACTGCAGGTATGCCAGGGGACTGATATCCGTGTTAATTTTCCTGTTCAGCCTGTCAAACGTTTTTTCACAGGATGCATACAGGCGTCACCTCGACTATATCAATGACTATGACTTCTCTGAACGCCCGGTTCCGGAGATGCCTTCCAGTGAAAAAAAGACCAGGATCATCATTGATTCGGATGCCAAAAACGAGGTGGATGATCAATGGGCGATTGCACTGGCACTATTGTCCAGCGACAGGCTTGAGATTGAAGGATTCGTGGCTGCCAATTATGACAATCCCCATGGCGGGCCCCAAAGCATAGATAAATCCTATGAAGAAATTTTACGCTTACTGGATAAGGCAGGCATGAAGGGAGCATTCCCCGTATACACAGGTTCACAACCCATGCAATACAGGTATGCGCCTTCGGTATCCGAAGGGGTTGATTTCATTGTTCGAACCGCCCTGAATTCCACGCCTGAAGACCCGGTCTGGATCGTTGCCCTGGGTTCAGCGACAAACCTGGCTTCGGCTTACCTCCAGGATCCTGAAATAGCGAAAACTGCCGTTTTTTTCTGGCATGGCAGGACCCGCTGGCCCGATAAATGCTGGAATTTCAATGTGTTTGGCGACCGGAACGCAGCCATGACCCTGTTCCACTCACCCATCCCACTGATCCTGTTTGATACCGGAACACACCTTTACTGCCCGATGGAGGAGTCAGAAGCCATGGTAAGGCCATTCGGGGAACTGGGAAAATACCTTCACGATATCAGGAAGACCGGGGAGTGGTACCAGCGTTCCGACAAGGGATTTTTCGACCTGGGCGATATCGCTGCCCTGGTGGAACCTGGACTGGCAACCTGGGAAGTGGTAGACTGCCCGGAGGTTGATCCCGACCTGACCTATAAATTCTCAGGCAAAAAAGGAAAGATCCTGAGATGTTCTGACATCGACAGGGATGGAACCTTTGAGCTCTTGTATGAGCGCTTGAAATCATTAAAATGACAATAGAACCCTTTTAAAAGAAATTATGAAGAAGCTTATAGGAATTGTAATATTCAGTATATTTTATCTGCCCCTGTTTTCACAATTGACAGGATTCTTTGATGATTTCGAGGATGGTTCTGTTGACACGCTCTGGGACGGATCGGTACATACCCTCTGGCAGGCAGATCATCCGGGAACATTCGGGATAACCGAGAATGGCGGGTATTTGAACATCGCATACACCCGCAGTGCAGGAAGCGGGGAATGGGACAATTTCAATTTTACGCCACCGGATTCCATCGATGTGTCGGAAAACCCGCTGATCACCCTGAAGATCAGATCGGACGTGGCCAATATATTCACCATAAAGCCTATTTATTCGAATGGGAATGCCGGGTGGCTGCAAAAAGAGATCCCTGCAGATGATGCCTGGTATGATTATACTTTCGAGCTTGTCGGGGCTAATTATACGGGTGGTTACCTGCAAAAAATCTATATGTATTTTGACGGCGGCTCCAGCGAGGAAAAATCAGGCCTTGTAAATTTTGATGATTTTCAAATAGCAGGCTTTACGATCAGCGTTGATAATTTACAGGCACAGTTGATCGATTCCTCGAAAGTAGACCTTACCTGGAAAATTGATGATTTTTCAAATCTCGATCATTTTAATGTCTACAGAAGCCAGGTGATGGGATTTCCGATGGATGAACAGAACAAAATTGGTGAAACTGCCGATACAATTTACCGTGACACAGCCTTATCCAACAATACCACTTATCATTATAAGGTTACTGCCCTCGATATTCACGGCAGGGAACACGCTCCATCACAGGTCAGTATCAGGACATATGCTCCCGGTGCCATCCCAAAAGTTGAGGTTGATACCGTTAATGCCAGCGAGGTTGGCCTGTATGAAAAATTCGAAATCACCCTGAATCTGCTGAATGCGGCATATGATAATCCTTACAATCCGGACGAGATTGATGTGTACGCCTGGTTTTATTCACCTGATGGCGATTCTGTCAGGATGAATGGTTTTTTTGATAATTATCAAAACCGTGATGAATGGAAGATCCGTTTTGCCGCAAACAGGACCGGCAGGTGGGAATACCGCATTTATGCAACAGACCTGGATGGAACCGGCAGCAGTGAATCACATGGTTTTACAGCCGAGGAGTCCGCAAATAAGGGATGGCTCCATGTTTCCCCGGATAACCCAAATTATCTGATGTATGATGACAGCAGCAGTTTTTACGGCATGGCGGTCTATTATCCCTGGAATGTTACCGAAAATCGCCTTGATGATTTTGCCGGTGTTGACGGTAATATCTTTGGCTATTGGGATTGCACCTATGATAACAGCGGCAATGGTGGAGGAATATATCTTCTTGAATCCATGGAATCCGGTGTCGGCCGGTATGACCAGAGAAAAGCAGCACGCATTGATGAGGTATTGACCTGGGCAGAGGCAAGAGCTATGAAAGTAATGCTTGCCATCTGGGTACATGGATACCTGAGGATCGATGGAATGCCCTGGGATAACGGCCGTTGGTACGAAGAAAACCCATACAGCAGGATGGTGGATGTCAGGGATTTTTACACCGACAGCCTGGCACTCGCTTACCAGGAAAAACATCACCGGTATATGATCGCACGCTGGGGATATAGCCGGGCATTGGGTATCTGGGAAATCATCAACGAAATGCACGGAACAACCGGATGGGTAGTCAACGAATCTGCAGCAAAAATATGGGTGGAAAATGTAAACGCATATTTTAAAGAGAACGATCCTTTCAAGCGCCCCACAACCGCCTCTTTCGGCGGTATCCAAGGGGCTTCGCATTACACAGAAACCGATCAGCTGGGCGATATGCCAAATGTACATTTTTATGAACAACATGGCTGGCCCACGAAGTATCCCGAAGATCTGGTTCGCAGCGGGCTGTCCAATGTTGTCAGTGAAGCCAGGAAACTCAAAAGCAAGGGCGATCGTCCTGCATTCCTTGGGGAAGCTGGTTATTACCACATGCTGACGGATTCAAATACCACAGGGTATACCTGGGAATTTCACAATTCCTTCTGGGGAGGATTGACAAATGGATTGGCCACAACGCCTTTCTGGTGGGAATTTAACCAAACTGAAATATTTACCCCTGTTCGCTTAAATGATTACAAAATCCTGAATGAGTTTGTCAAGGATATCGATTTCGCCCATTTGCCCTTCAAGCCGTCTGAAATTTCGGGGGAAAACATGGATGGATATTTTATGGGAGCAGATACCACAGGCTTTGGCTGGATGAAAACCTATGTTGGAACTACCATCGCGAATACCCCGATAACTTTATCTTATGCGAAGCTTAATAACGGAACTTACCAGTTGCAATGGTTTGACACCTGGACCGGGGAAATACTGGGAACGGATACAACCGTTTCGGTTGGAGGAATTCTTCCCGCTGAGGTCACCAGTGAAATTAACCAAGAAGACATTGCATTTAAACTGTACAGGTTGGGTGACGGGAGTACCGCCACCAGGCTTGTGTTGTTCCTGGCAAAAACCGATACACTCGTACCCGGTCAATGGCCGTGGTCACCCAAAGTAGATTCCACCATGTATAAAGTGGTTTGTTATGCGACCGATGATCAGAACAGACTGGATACTTCATACAACGGGCTCATTCAATTCACCCTGGAAGGTGATGGCGAGCTGGAGGCATATGCTGGCCATGCGGTCCAGGGAAGCATTGCCCTGGCATACATCCCAGCCGGTCCGGCTGGTTCCACGATTACCGCAACGGCAGAGGGATTGAGTTCGGGAAGCCTGTTTATAGAAGGCGTCACAAGTAGCACAGAGGATGAAATTATCGGGTTACCTGCCGGATTTGAACTTAAAGAAAATTACCCGAATCCTTTTCATTCAAGTACAACCATAGCATATGGTATCCCCGAAACCGCCCATGTCAGGCTGGCCATATACAATTTGCAGGGAGCATTGTTGGAATCACTGGTTGACGGGCAAAAAACAGCCGGCCAGCACAGTGCTGTCTGGAATGCAGAGAAGTATAATGCCGGAATCTATTTCTATAAACTCACTATTGATGGTTATTCGAAAGTAAGAAAATGTATCCTGCTGAAATGATGAAACAAAACACCTGGATATTCCTGGCATTTACCATTGCACTGGTTTCGTGTACCGGCAAGAAATCAAGGGAGGGAAATTCATCGCTACCAAACGTACTGTTTATCATTATTGATGATATGAACGTTGATATCAATTGCTATGGCGGTCCCATAAAAAGCCCGAATATCGATAGACTTGCAGAGAGTGGCATTCAGTTTAACCATGCATACGTTCAGCAGCCGGTTTGCGCGGCTTCCAGGGCAAGTTTTCTAACCGGCCTTCGACCCAACACAACCGGCGTGGATTACCCATACAGTTATTACTTTCTGGAAGAAGTGATGCCCAGGCATGGAACCGTTTCCAGGTTTTTTGCGAACAACGGTTACGATGTAAGGCATTTCGGAAAAGTCCATCACGGTATTGAAGATGAAAATCCAACATTTCAACCCAGTATAAAAGGGAGTTATTATACCGAAGAGATCAATGAAAGTGTAAGAAAAGGCGGGCCTAAACCACCATTTGAAAAAACCCTTGAGGGCGATTCTGTGTTTGCTGATTTCAAAATTGCCGATTCAGTAGCATGGGCGATCCAAAGCATCAGTGATTCTTCCCGTCCGTTTTTTTATGTGGCGGGGTTTCATAAGCCGCATCTTGTCTTTGCTTCCCCGGAAAAATACTGGGATATGTACGATGAAAAGGATATCCGGCTCCCGGTTCCAAAAAATCTGGCCCAGGGCTCGCCTGATTTTGCCCTTGACCGGTATTACCTTAACCAGTACGATTGGGAGCATAATGACCCGCTGGTTCCATTTTCTGATGAATATGCGAGATTCATCAGGCATGCATATTACGCAAGCTCAAGCTTTGTGGATGCCCAGGTAGGCCTGGTTCTTGATGCCCTGAAAGAGAGCGGGCTTGAAGAAGAAACCATCGTCTTGTTTGTGTCCGACCATGGTTTCTTGTTGGGCGAGCATAATTACTGGGGAAAAACAAATCTCTATGAAAAAGGTCTGCAGGTGCCCCTTATTGTTTCGTGGAAAAACCATGTTGAACCCGGTTTGGAAACCAAAGCGCTGGTTGAAGCTGTGGATATTTTCCCGTCCCTTGCCGATTTAGCGGGGTTAGGGGTCCCACAATACCTTGAAGGAACCAGTTTCAAGCCGGTTTTAGAAAATCCTGACACCCCCTGGAAAAAAGGGGCAGTAAGCCAGCAGCCCCGGGGACTGATTGCTGACAGGGAGGGAATAAGCATCCGGACGGCACGGTACCGTTATACTGAATGGATCAATACCTTCAGCGGTGAAATCATTGCCCGGGAATTATTTGATTATGAACAGGATCCCACAGAATCTGTAAACCTGGCCCTGAACAGGGAAAACGCCGAATTACTCAAAGCATTATCTGCACAATTAAATACGGGCTGGAAATCCATGCTTCCGGAAGGAATCACAAACGAATCAGATAATCCTGTTGCACCGCCAAGTTATGCCTGGGGTCCCGAAGGTGTAAGCCGGCGTGCGGCCTGGCACTTAGCATTTGGCGGCTCGGAAGACGAAGGCTGGAGAAAATCTACTGAAAGGCGGAATGAATGGAGAGACTCACTGAAGTGACAAGCAGCACCCGACCCATTGCGGTTCTCCTTATGATCATGTTGTTCCCGGACCTATCTGGGCAGGAGAACGTGGTACCCTCACAGGATTCAAAAATTGAGGGAATGCTTATTGGCTCAGCCATTGGTGATGCAGCTGGTGGACCGGTTGAATTTATTGCCCCCCCGATAAGAAGCTATTGGAGCAGGACCGGTCAGAAAATTACGAAAGAGGGTATTTCAGCATTGGGTGGTTTATTTAGGTTAAGACCCTATCCAAAAGATGCTGAACCGTTCGCGCAATGGGAACCATGCGGACCAGAAGGCACCATTACGGATGACACACGGTTCAAATTTATCCTGTTTAATGCCCTTGAAAAATATGATGGGGAACTGACCAGGCAGAACTTCGCCCAGTCCGTAATGGATTTCAGGGAAGCCTTACCGGAAAAATACAAAGACAATTATGACCAGTGGATCCCGGAAATAGCATTCGCCACAAACTGGGTATTGGGTAAAAGCGAAATCGCTTATCCGGTAGAACGCATATGGGGTGGTATCCCGACCATGGAGGGTCAGATGCCTTTTTTACCCGTAGCTGCACTTCATCCGAACGATCCGGAATGGTGCTATATAAAAACTTATGAATTGGGTTATTTTGATATAGGTATCGCGAAGGATATAAACTCCGCACTTGTGGCCGGACTGGCAAGAGCATTGCAACCGGACGGAAACTGGGAGCATTTTGAAAATGCCATGAGAAGGGTTGATCCATACAGATACAACGAGGTTTTGTATGTGGACCGCCAGTTGATCAGATGGCTGGATTTATCCCATCATTTAGTGGAACAGGCTGGTGGCAACATTGCAAAACTTTTTGTTCTGCTTGAAGAAAATCTTGAGACCACCTACTGGTGGGAGGCCTGGGTACCCATCGTTGTCGTCATGGCCTGTGCTGAAATGGTAGATTACGATCCACTTGCATCCATGCAGCTTATGATCGAATTTGGACACGATACGGATTCTTATGCACAGGTGATGGGAGCCATTATGGGGGCCATTCACGGCAAAGACATTTGGCCAGAAGAGATTCGCAGAACCGTTAATCACAGAATGAAAGAACAGTTCAATCAAAATGTGGATGATTGGATGGTTTTAATAAATAAGTATCAAAAATAATCTTACCATGCTGAAAACATTTCTAATCATTTTAATCATTGCCGTGATGTCTATTTCATCCGAAAGAACAACCGAACGCCTGGCGATAGCAGATGAAATGGAGGAAGTCTTAACCAAAGGCATGATGGACATATGGTACCCTCTTTGTATGGATCAGGAATATGGTGGGTACTTAACCAGTTTTGATAAGGAATGGAACCGGAAAGAAAGACAGCCAAAATTCATCGTGACGCAGGCACGACACACCTGGGCTTCAGCCCAAATGGCAAAATTGTATTCCGGGAACAAATTATACAGAGAAGTCAGTGAACATGGATATAAGTTCCTGAGAGATGTAATGTGGGATAAGGAATATGGCGGCTATTTTACGATGACCAACCGTGAAGGACAAGTCTCTGCTAACCGATCTTATAATAATACAAAAATAGCATATGGAAATGCTTTTGCCATTTATGGGCTTGCCGCCTATTTCGAGATCTCAAATGATTCATCCGCACTGGATTTGGCCATTAAATCCTTCCTTTGGCTGGACAAACACAGTTATGATCCAGAGTTCGGTGGATATTTCCAATTTATGCAGAGAGACGGAACGCCGCTGGTCGACGGGCACAGAGGGACACCTCCCAAAGACCAGAACAGTTCCATTCACCTCATCGAAGGATTTACCGAATTGTATAAAGTCTGGAAAGATGACCATCTAAAAACCAGAATAAAAGAATTACTGATAATCATTCGTGACACCATAACTACCGAAAAGGGATATATGAATTTATTCTTCAGACGGGATTGGTCCCCGGTCTTATTCACCGATGAAACCTACAGGGGTGGCAGAAATGAACATCAGTTTGATCATGTCTCTTTCGGGCATGACATAGAAACTGCCTATCTTTTGCTGGAAGCATCTGAAGCCACTGGGATTGAAAATGATGCCAGAACTCATCTGATTTCCAAAAAGATGACTGACCACACCATTCATCATGGCTGGGATCCTGAAACAGGAGCCACCTGCGAGGCCGGATACTATTTTGAAGATGGTGACATGACCATCCTTAACAAACATACCCCATTTTGGGTATCTACAGAATCATTTCACACAATGCTCATTATGTCGGAACTCTATCCTGATGATCCAATCAATTATTATGATAAATTTACGATCACCTGGGACTACTGTAAAAAATACCTGATTGATCATGAAAA
>Ga0111175_1202_pt1 | contig 10542 bp, 5 predicted proteins | sample DeeMarSWOR324_28_FD_80228 | JGI IMG/M metagenome (GOLD analysis project Ga0111175, IMG submission 80228) | Bacteroides sp. SM23_62
TGGCCTTGTGTGATATCAATCCCAAAAGGGTTGATTTCGCACAACGATACATAGGCACCGGTGCTCCTGTATACCAGGCCAAGGATTTCAACCGCATGATAAAGGAAACCAATCCTGATGCTGTAATCATTACTACCACCGACTGCTTCCATTCAGCGTATGCAACCAGGGCGATGGAACTCGGATGTGATGTCATCTGCGAAAAACCCCTGGTAACGGAAGCTATGCAGGCGCAGAAACTGCTGGACGCCGAGAAAAGGACCGGCAGGAAAATAATCACTGCTTTCAATGCAAGGCATTCAGCCTATGCTGAGGAAATAAAAAAGGTGCTCAATTCGGGAACCCTGGGGAGAATAATCTCAGCTGAGTTCATGGAATATCTTGACATTGACCATGGAGCAAGTTACTTCAGGCGCTGGCATGGCAAATCCAGGTTCTCAGGAACATTGCTGTGCCATAAAGCATCCCATCATTTCGACCAGATAAACTGGTTCCTGGATGCTGAACCAGTGGAAGTAAGCGCATTCGGGGATGTCTCATTTTATGGTAAGAACAATGCCTTCAGGGGCAGAAACTGCCGAAATTGCTCCTTTACCGATAAATGCGATTTTTACTGGGATATATCAAGAAATCAATTGCTGACTGATATGTATGTTGCTTGCGAAAACGAGGATGGATATCTAAGAGATGGCTGCGTATGGGACAATGAAATTGACACATACGATACCATGACTGTAGAGGTGAAATACAACACGGGCGCGATCTTAAGCTATTAACAAAAACCTGGCATATAGATCCTTCGGTCGGAACGCATGGCGGTGCAGATAGAAAATTGAAGGATATGCTTTTCCTTCCGGGACAAAAAGATCCTCTTGGAAAAATAGCAGATAGTCGTGCAGGAATATTAGCCAGCCTGATTGGTATTGCGGCCAGACAATCCATTGAAACAGGGAAAAAAGTGAACATTGCCGACCTGATCGATTTCCCTGTAGGCTGGACCTTTGCTGATCATCAGAAAAGCTAGCCAGGAAGGAATTTATGCTGAAAACACAAACCATGAATCAAACCAACCATTCTTCCACACATATCCCGATTTTCTTATTGTTATTATGCTCGTGGGCCACATTGAATGCACGGGAATTCGTGAGTGAATTGCGCGGCCAAGGATACAGTCTTATTCCTGCACCGCAGGAAACATCACTTACCGGTAGTGATATAAGGGTAGATCAAAGCTGGGATGTGATCTCCGAAGCCGGGACAGGCAACATCGCGGCGGAAAGCCTTTATGCAGGCGCCCTCGGTCTGCTGGATATTCAGTTTGCAGGCACTGGGGATGGAGAAATAATACTTAAGATCCAACCAGGGATTCTAAGCAGGAACATGGATAAGGGTTTATCCGGGCAAGGATACCGATTATCCGTTTCACCCGGGAAAGTATTGATTACAGGTAGTGGGGAAGCAGGATTATTATACGGTGTTCAAAGCCTTCTTCAATTGCTCCGGCCTTCAGATCAAGGTGGATTTACATTACCGGAAGGTGTCATTACCGACTGGCCCGATTTGCCATTGCGGATGATACATTGGGACACAAAGCACCATCAGGATAGAATGGAAACACTTAAGCGTTTCTTAAACGAGGCAGCCTATTTTAAAATCAATGCCGTTGCATTTGAAATAGAAGATAAGTACGAATATCCCAGTCACCCCGTTATTGGTGCACCTGGTGCATTCACCAAGGCCGAGATGCAGGAACTATCTGCATATGCACTTGAGCGCTATATCCAAATAATTCCTATGGTCCAGGCTCCCTCACATATGGCTTATGTCTTAAAGCATGCAGCGTTCGCCCACCTCAGGGCCGATGGGATGAATTATCAGGCTTGTGTGTGTGACGAGGAAGCCATACAGCTTATATTCGATATGTACCAGGATATGATTGATGCAACACCTGGAATGGACTATTTCCTTGTCTCTACGGATGAATTATACTATGCCGGTATTTGTGACAAATGTCCGGAACCTTATAACGATAACTTCCGGAGTCAGGTGTGGGTTGATTTTGTCAATCGTGCCAAAAACTGGCTTTCTTCGCGGGGAAGGCAAATGATGGCATGGATAGAATACCCATTGTTGATGGAAGATATCCCAAAATTACCAGCAGGCCTGATTGGCCATGTCAGTGATGGCGAATCCAGGGAATGGATTGAAAACCTGAATAATGCAAAGGTCAGGCAATACGCATACAGCTCGATGCAGGGCAGTGAATTGCTTTTTCCAAATTATTTCAGGGGAAAGTACCGTGGAAGGGATATTAAGGGGCGATTGTCTGATGCTGCCAATACTGTCACCAATACCATTCAGCACAAAGCTGACCTGATGGGAACATTTGCTGCAGCCTGGGATGATGCGGGCCTCCATAATGAAACATTCTGGCTGGGCTGGGCCACAGTCACTCAATATGCCTGGTCAGTTGGAATACCTGAACTCGAACAAAGTACCGCTGACTTCATGGATGTCTTTTATGGACTCGGGGGGTCAGATATTATCTGTGACTATCGCCTATTGCAGGAAGGAGCCCGCTACTATGAGAATTTATGGGACCGCGTGATCTCCAGGGAAAGGGGACCGGGCTATGGTAACTCGCATGGCAAGGGCATTGGTGTTGACAGATTTGATCTTACCCTGAGCCTGCCTCCATTACCTTCACCTGGAGATAGTGTAATGGAGCCTGCGTTCAGTTCCAGGTACGCTGATAAGATAGAAGAAGCGGCAGCACTTTTGAGTGACAATGATCGGCTCATTTCGCACCTGCAACAAAGCCTTACAAGGGCATCACGCAACAGGTATAACCTCGAGGTGTTGCTTTCCATTGCTTATTTTGAAAGATATACGTTCAATACGATCCTTCATCTGTCAAAAATTGAAAACCTGCTGGTTACTGCTGCAGCAGCTCGATCAGACTTTTCAGATGTAGTCAACCAGATGGTTGAGGCCCATAAATTGGCCGGGGAAATACTGAAGGAAGAAGCAGAAATGTGGGCAAAATTCACCATGGTATGGGAAAAGAGCCGTTTTAAAAAATGCCGCAGCATCGGGGAAGAGGAATTCGTACATGTGCTGGACGATGTAAAGGACCACTTTGCCGATCGCCGTCTGGGATTGGAATACATGCTGGCACCGTTCGAACGCATGGGATTACAGAAGTGGCAAAAACAATTAGAAAGGGCTATTGTTGACTATGCCGAAGCGAAAAATGTTGCCATAGCAGGGCTTGAAACAGAGCGTCTGGAGGATTAGTACAGATTCGTTTAGACATGAGGCCTGCGCGGTCTGAAACAAACAGTCAATCATTGTGCCGATCAAAAGATCATGCATTTTAAGTTAAGGAGAGAATGATATGCAGATAAGTCTGAGAAAGGGGAAGATAAGTCCGGGGGGGCTTACCACCATTTTATTTCTCTGTTTATTTATTAATGTATGCAGGGGGTTTGCCCAGCCTGAAAACCTGGATGTTTTTCAGCAGTGGGTAAGGTGGAATAATCCGGGAGGTATGCTTATTCATGATCTTATCGGGCAGGCAAATGATTATTATGATATGAGGGACGGAGAGATTGCAAAGTTGAGGACAAAGGGCGATTGGCTGAAGAGACAGGCACTGGTGAAAGATAAACTGCTGAAGTTGGCCGGTCCCTTTCCTGAGAAGACGCCGCTTAATGCAAGAATTACCGGTGTCTTGGATAAAGACGGCTACAGGGTGGAGAAGATTATTTATGAGTCAATGCCGGACTTTTATGTTACGGGTTGTCTTTTTATTCCCGACAAGACCAGCGGGAAAATTCCGGCGGTGCTCAATGTGATAGGGCATAACCAGGAAGCCTTCAGGGCGGAGCTGTATCAAAAGGTATATCTGAACCTTGTCCGAAAGGGCATTATGGTATTGGCGATAGACCCTGTTGGACAGGGGGAGCATGTTCAGTATTACGACTCCGGGATTGACTTTTCTTCTATCGGTTATTCGGTTATTGAACATTGTTATTTGGGAAATCAGTGCTTTTTATCGGGTGTTTCTCCCTGCAGGTATTTTATCTGGGACGGGATCCGCGGGATCGATTATTTACTGTCGCGCGATGATGTTGATCCCGAAAGGATTGGCGTAACGGGATTTTCCGGCGGTGGAACGATTACCGCATATATTGCGGCTTTTGATGACAGGGTAAAGGTATCCGTGCCCTGTAGCTGGTCTACTGCATCGAGAAGGCAGATTGAGACAAAAGGGGTACAGGATGCGGAGACAATATTTATCCGGGGGGTCGCGGAAGGAATAACGTTTGCAGACCTGCTTGAGGTCAGGACGCCGAAACCGACATTACTGGCATTTGTTTCTCGTGACGAGTATCTCTCCATACAGGGAGCGCGGGAATCGTTCCGGGAGGCAAAAAAGGCTTATACTGCGCTCGGCTATGAGGATCATCTGGAACTGGTTGAGGATGATTTTGAACATTGGATGACCCCCAAGATAAGGTTAAAGATGTATGAATTTTTCATGAAACATTTCGATTTGCCTGGTGACCCAGCAGAACAGGAAGTTAAAACATTATCAGCGGCGGAATTGACCGTAACACCGACCGGTCAGATTTCGACATCCTTGGGTGGAGATCTGGTATTTGACGTTAATAAAAGGGAAACGGAAGTACTTATCAAGCATCTTGAGCAATCGAGGAAAGATATCACAAGGCATTTGAACTGTGTTATGGTAAATGCAAAGGACATTTCCGGTTATGCTGTTTCTGAGACGCTTGAATATGAGCCCTTCTTCAACGGAAGGTACCAGAGAGATGGTTATACCTTGGGAAAGTATGCGATTAAAGGTGAGGGAGATTATGTAATACCGCTGCTTTTATTTGTACCTGACGGGATTACGGGGAAGCATCCCGCCCTGGTATATCTTCATCCGGAAGGCAAGGCTGCGGAGGCTTTACCCGGAGGAGAGATTGAGCAATTGGTCAGCAGAGGATATATAGTGGCTGCGGTGGATGTGATGGGTATAGGTGAAACGAAAAACACCGTAACAAGGCCGTTCGGACCCGGTTATACAGGTGTATTGATCGGAAGGAGTGTTGTTGGCATCCAGGCGGGTGACATTGTCAGGGCTGTAGGTTATTTGAAGAGCCGTGATGATGTTGATGAAAATAAAATTGGTGCCGTTGCTCTTGGTGAGACCTGTCTGCCTCTGATACATGCTGCCGCATTTGATCAATCCATAGATAATGTTACCCTTATTGGTTCGCAGATCTCATACCGGTCGATTGCAATGAACAGGTTTTACAAGATTGGCCTGATAGCACATGAAGGCAGAGGCATAGGTCATCCTTATGAGATTGACTTCTCCTGGGGAATCGCTGGGGTGCTGACTGGCTATGATTTGCCGGACCTGATTGGGTGTATTGCGCCGAGAAAGGTTGTCCTTGCAGATTTGCAAAACCCGGGACTTGAACCTGCATCCGGTGAGTTGATAGAGAGGGATGCAGCATTTCCGCGTTCGGTATATTCACAAAAAAATGCAGCTGGGAATTTGAGGATTATATCTTCATATGAGAGCCTTGGCTCGCTTGTTGACTGGGGATTTCATTAGTGTTGGACCCAGCGGAAAATGTCCTGTTTGGTTCTCGGCCGGTGTTCTTCCAGCCAGCTGAATCCGCTCAGGTACAGTTCCTGCTCAGGCAGGTCATCCGGCGGATACAGGATGGCTGAGGGGGAGCTGATCATGTTTACCCTGTCGACTTCACCTTCGGCCAGGTAGATCTTTATGTCGCTGCTTTCTGCTTTGTTGACACCGATCAGTTTTCCTTCATCCCGTCCAAACCAGATGGTCTGTCCATTGCCCTTAACATCGATCAGTGACAGCTGATTTTCATTGAAATGGCCCACCATATTCCTGCCCCGAATCTGGTTGAATCTGATGCTGTCATCCTGCGATACAATGAAAGCGGCATTGGAAAGCTCTATGTAGTCAGGTTCCTCGAATGCCATATGTACATTCATCTGTTCTGCTGTCAGCTGATGAATTTTTGACCACAGGACCGGATCACCAAACAACTGAAATACAGAATCGCTCTCCAGATAGGCCAGGGAATCGCACTTGCCCTGCATATCGGGGCGATGGAACTTTACCTTGTAATATGCCCTGAGTATCTTATACTGTCCGGTAGAGTCAAGTACTGATTTAAGGGTATCGGCGTGAACAAACAGACTGTCTTCGTCTGAAATCTGGATAAGGACAGCACTGTCGGTCAGCATGGCGTATTCAGGATCTTCAAAATAGATGGCATATTTACCAAGCAGTATGACCTGCTGGGCTGAATCATACAATTCGACATTGTCGAATGCCATTCCCATTCCGTTATCCCTTTCGTAATAGAGACTGTCACCCCTAAGGTATTGCCCGGATGATTCCAGGTAGGCATTTTTGTTGAACTGGGAAATGTTTTTCCGGGTGTCATACCATCCGTTTTCGCAGTATATGAAGTTATCGGGACTGATAATCCGGGTAGGTCCCAGAAAATAGGCAATCTCGGTTACCGTGTGATACCTCAATGTATCTGCATAGATGGTGTAATCAGGATTGACAATCACCACACTGTCCCTGAAATTCAGCGATTTACTGCGGCTGTAATAATAACCGGCCCGGCTGTCCAGTGTATTGTCCCCGTTGACAATGTGACCGTGCCTCTCATAATAGCCAATGTTTTTCTCCAGGTCAAAATCCAGGTAATCCGTGGTCAGTTTGGTTTCCTTATCTATCAGGGTGACATTGTACCTCATCTCGGCAAATTTCTTGTTACCGAAATACCGGAGCTCATCGCCATAAAGGTTTAAGGTATCTCCCTGGATGATATGAACATTTCCGTAAGCAAGCACATTGTTTTCCCGGGCAAAATACCAGGCACTGTCACAACTCAGCAACATTTTTTGCTGTTGAAAGGCCACCTCTCCTACATATTTTACAACACCGCTGGCCACACTGGCATCGTATTCCATGTATTCGGAATTCAGGATCTCAATTTTCCTCTCTTCCTGGGCAGGGAGCGGGGTACCTGCAGATAACAAGGCAAGTAACAGAATTGGCCGGTACATGGCGGACTTTAATTATTTTACCCATCCCTTGCGGGAAAACTGGCATCCGGCAAAAGAATTATCTACGTGGACATAGGTCTCCTCAATCTTTTCATCAATCCACTGCTGGAATACTTCCTGTTTTTTCATGCCCAGGGCCATTTCCTGAAGGACCATGTAATCATCTTTGAGATTGGCCCGGTGGGGACTGCTGCGATTTCTAAGCCGGATGATCTTATAAACATCTTTCCCATTTTCATCTTCTGATTTGAAGGCTTCCGTGATTTCACCGACCTTCAGGTCGCGCAGGGCAATGAACTCTGCAGGCTGTAACTCGTCCATGGTAAAGGTTGTCGTATTGGTGGCTGGGTTGACCATGATCCCGCCGTTCACTGCAGTATTTTTATCTTCGGAATAGATCCTTGCCGCCAGGTCAAATGTTACGCTATCCGTGCGTACCAGTTTGGCAATGCTGTCAAGTTTCCGCGTGGTGGCCCGAATGGCCTCAGGCTTTACCTTGGGTTTCATCAGGATATGCCGGGTATTCACCCTTTCTTCACGTCTTTCAATCAGCTGGATGATATGGTAACCGAATGATGATTCCACGATGGTGGAAACACCTCCCTCTTTGAGACTAAAAGCTGCCTTTGCGTACTCCGGATCCAATTCACCTTTTCCCATAAAACCAATCTCTCCACCCTTCGAGGCCGAGGGACCTTCAGAATAAAGTACTGCAAGTGTCGTGAATTTTTGACCATCGAGGATCCTTCGCCTGAGATCCAGCAATGTTTGTTTGACCTCAAAAATGGCGGCCTCATCTACGGGTGGGTATTGGACAATCTGGCTGAGCTCTACCTTCGAATCAATGTAAGGTATGCTGTCCCTTGACAGGCCATTATAATAATCCTGGATTTCAGAGGGTGTTACCGTAACTTCTCCGGTGATGGTACTCTGCATCTGCCTGGTGATCGATGCGTCCCTGACTGAGGATCTCATATCCTCCTTGATCTCGAGAATGGTTTTTCCAAAATAATCTTCCAGGGCTTCAGGCGAACCAATCATGCTGATGAAGTAACTCAGCCTGTTATCAAGTTCCATTTCGACTGAACTCTCTGAAACCTCAATACTGTCAATCTTGGCCTGGTTCAACAGTAATTTTTCGCCGAGGAAATTCTCCAGGATGGCGCATTTTTCATCTCCTGGCAAAGATACCCCCTGGGCTTTGTTCTGCAGATGCGCACCTTCGATATCTGACTGAAGGATGACAAATTCACCTACCACGGCTACGACCCTGTCAAGAATGAAGGATTGCCCGGATAAACCACCAAGCATTGTTCCGGCAAGCAATATCGTGCTTAATAAACTTTTACCTGTCATTATGATCTATGCTTAGTAGATAGTGAAGCTTCCCTTGTTTAACGCGTCCTTGTATATATTATTTTCCAGGTCCCTGATAAACTGGACCTTCCTCTTATTCAGAATGATGCTCCTGATTTTCTGCTCTACATATGGCAGTGGAGCGACTGTCCCCGCAAGGCTGTGTTCTCTCAGATTGACCATGTAACGGAAGGCAGAATCCTGTTGCTCGATGTACCTGTTCCATCGCAGAAAACTTTCTGGATTCCTGATTTCGTTTGGCAGGGCACGGGTAATGGTGGTAAACGGGATCCAGTTATCATCAAAATAATCATATTTAACGCCATACTGGTAGCAATAACTTTCGAGCTCCTTGAAATCCTCTTCCCTTTCCGATCTGTACATCTGTCTAACCCTCCAGAGATCGGGTGCATCCAGTGGAAGTTTAATGAACAGGGCCTTGATAATATGCCGGTCAAGGTTGAAATTGGAAGGATTTTCCGAGTAATACGTCTCAATCTCTTCATCACTGATAAGCGTATCCAGTTTCTGGAGGATCAGGTTCTGTTCATATTTATAGATCAGCAATGAGGAGCGGTATTCTTCAATCTGCTGCCTCACATTTTTCTGCTCCTCTGTCAGGTTCAGTTCAGCTTTTTGTAGGATCAGTTGTTTTTTAACCCATTTGTCCACATAATTCTGCAGGATCAGCATACTGTCTTCGTAGGATACATTGCTTGGGAATATATCCCTGATATCCGAGGGATACAGATTTTTCTCGAATACCTGTGCCAGGGGTCTCTCCCTGCTCCTGGTCTCCAGCTTGGTACAGGAGAGGGTAATGATGAGCATGAACAGGCCGCAGAGGGAGAACCTGCAGCTCAGGTTGAAGATCCTTTTGCTGAATATGGACATATCGGGGGTTAATTGATCTCTGATAACATTTCCCGGTTCACATGGATAGTGTATTTGGCCCGGAGTGTATCAATCCAGTCCGTCTCCAGGTGGTTCTGGTAATCAGCTGTTACTATTCCCCTGCATTCTTCAAGCAATTTGGGTTCAGGTTTCAACACCTTGTTTTTGACCAGAAAGATCACCTTACCATCCTCCTCCATGTTATCAGACATGGATTGATTCCAGTCCATATTCTCAATCAGTGGATGATCCTCCGTTTCATACTTACTGAATTCGAATGAAAGGCATGAACTGTCGCTGAATTCAGCATAAGCAAGTGATTGAACCTCTTCGGGCGAAGGCCTCTTTCTTTTTTTCTTACCAAACAGATCCCTTGCAAAAGCTGCAACTTCCGCGTCCCTGCAGGTAACCAGGGTAGCATCAAGGCGCTTTTCCCACATATAATTGGACCTGTGCTCCGCATAAAAGGCTTCCAGACCAGCACTATCCTCCACTGCCTTTGACCAGACCATCTGATCCGTCAGGTCAAATAAAAGGATACCGTCATGGTATTCCTGTATGAGATGTTTAAATTCCGGATACTTATCAGGCAACAGGTCTTCTTCATACTGAAGGACCTGGTCCTCGATAAACTTTTCATAATGATTGTTGACAAGGACCTCTAAATTCTTCCTTGGAGTACCCTGGTTATCAGCCAGGTAGATTGCGAAATCCTGTTGGGTCACGGACCTGTCACCGATCGTGAACAGGACATCTTTGAGTCCAGCGGCCTTGCTCACATCCCAATTGCGGTAAAATATGGCTGTATCCACCACCGCGTAGAAAGGATACAGATTCTCCCTGTGCTCGGTAAAATCATGATTTCGCTTGATCTTCTCAACCAGGGCCTTTTTGCTATATGCATTCCGGTCACTTTTCGTCACATTGGCCCGGAGGTCGGCCTGTACGGTTTCAAAGTCATCGTATTTTTTCTGCTCCAGCAGTTTGATGATATGCCATCCAAAGGAAGTCTGTATGGGTTCAGATATATCACCTACCTTGGCCAGGGCAAAAGAAGCATCTTCAAATGGTGCAACCATCCGGCCGGTACCAAACCAGGGAAGTTCTCCGGCACGGGAAGCGGAGCCCCTGTCCTCGGAATATTTCCGGGCTATCTCA
>Ga0111175_1190_pt1 | contig 10491 bp, 6 predicted proteins | sample DeeMarSWOR324_28_FD_80228 | JGI IMG/M metagenome (GOLD analysis project Ga0111175, IMG submission 80228) | Bacteroides sp. SM23_62
CTGCCCTGGGAGCGAAGAGATACCCCAATGCTATCATCCCTTCCGGGGTAAACCCGCGCGGCAACACATTGCTTTCCATTCACAAATACCTCCACAATGCTTTTATCAATGAATATCCTGAGTTTCACCGTCTCTTCCGGTCCGATGAGTACCTGGGCAGTTTCAGCGGCACGTGCATAGGCCCCGGGGAGCACTGATGAATGGGTTGTCTGCAATGAGACCAGGCCTGGTATCGGCCTTCTGACCGGCTGTTCCCCGGGCGCCCTCCAGTAATTGCGGCCTGAACCATACCCCCTTCCGGGCAGGATGGATATGGTTGTATATTCTTCTTTTCCGGGGGACTCCAACACATTCATTTCAATCATGGAGGCATCTTGCGTGTTTATCTCCGCGCAGATTTCCATGGCATTACCACGGATCTTTTTAAGCCTGATCTCTTTGTTTGCGGGAAGGGTCATTGTCCCTACATATTCATGGTTATATCTCAGTGATTCAATATCTCCGGCAGGTTCTATCCCGATCTCATCGGCTGAAATCAGCGTAAGCCTTCGTGGAAGTGACATGATCTGGTCCCACCCCTGGGTAACCATTCCTGGATTCATGTTAAAAATGATAATCACTCCCTCTTTGCCATCGGGTGTAGCTGAGGGAGCATGAACACCGGCGGGTCCCGAAGGTCCGAAATTGAAATTGCCATGATTGGTAACCACAAATTTATGCCGCTCAGTGTCATAATCACCCAGCAGGTACTGTCCGCCGCTCATATGGCTGTAGAACGGTAGAATATATCGGTTGCCGATGGGCCAGAAGTAAGGACAGGCGAAATCATCACCGATCAGGGTAAAGCGATCGTCCTCCACGAAAGGGTGCATATACTGCCAGTGTTCCAGGTCAAGTGAGCGAAAGAGATAGGCAGTGGGTACCGGTTTGCCTCCCGGACCCTCGTTGATCCTGCCGGCAAGCAGGGCATAATAGACACTGTCCCTCTTCCAGATGCAGGGATCATATACACTATAGGGAAGGGGGAATCCCGACGGGTCGCTGATCGGGATGACCGCCTTGCCGGAAACCTTTTCCCAGTTCAGCAGCAGCGGATCGCTTGATACGGCGGCCATGCTGCCAGCCTCTGTGCCATGATAAAATGCGATCACCCTGTCATCTTCAACATACGCCGATCCGCTGAAGCAGGCCCGCTCCGGTCCCGGGTAAATGGCCAGGGGCAGGTCCTCCCAATGGATCAGATCCTTACTGACGGCATGGCCCCAATGCTGACGGGGGTCTTCAGGAGGATAGGCCTGGTAGAAGAGGTGCCAGTTGCCCTTCCAGAAACATAGCCCGTTGGGGTCATTCAGACGGCCTTCCGGATTAACATAGTGATATATGGGGCGGTGAGGGTCACCTGACATCTTTTTTCGTGATTCCATAAACCGCAACAGCAGTGGATTTGTCTTAAGCTCTTCCTCCTGCTCCTCTAGGGTTGTGGAGAAGGTGTACCTGGGGACGATGGAAGTGTTGACCGCAGGCTTCTGCTGGGCTATGACAGGTTGCAGTCCAGATAGGAAAACAATCCCCATTATCATCGACGGACCGATGAGATCTGTTAAAAATTTTGCTTTCATAATTCTCATTTTTATTTATCCTTTTCGCTGTTAACACAAAATACGCAATGTTATAATTTTAATCCCTGTCATAGAGGCATAAGTCTCATTTTGTGCAAAATAAATCCCAAAATATTCATTGATATGCTGGCACAGATAAGGTACTTTTGATCATGACTATTCACTAACCCAAACCTATGATAGGCATTCTTCTCATCACGATAGGCAGCCTTGGTGCCGCCAGTTTTTATGTTCCCTTTAAAAAGGTCAAGGTCTGGGCATGGGAGTCCTACTGGATTACCCAGGGACTTGCAGCCTGGATCATCTGCCCGTGGGTTTTTGCCCTGTTCACTGTTCCGTCCGGATCACTGATGCAAATAATCCATGATGCCCCCTCATCCGCCAAATGGCTGACCATGATGTTCGGTGCCCTCTGGGGTGTAGGCGGGCTCACATTCGGGCTCAGTATCAGGTATATGGGCATCGCCCTTGGTCAGAGCCTGGTGCTCGGGCTAACGGCCGCCCTGGGTACCCTGATACCTTCCATTGTAGCCGGTGAAAACCTCTTTGCCTCCAGGGCAGGGATCCTGACCATGGTAGGTGTGGCCATCGCCCTGGCGGGTATCACCATCATCGGTTACGCCGGAGTCCTTAAGAATCAAAGCCTGACCGAGGAAGAAAGAAAGGCCGCCGTGAAGGATTTTGCCCTGAAAAAGGGAATCCTGATCGCCATCCTTTCGGGCATCATGAGTGCCTGCTTTGCCTATGGTTTTCAGTCAGGGAAACCCATCGATGAAGTTGCGGCACAATACGGCACCAACGAATTGTTCGTCAGCAACCCGACCCTCATCTTTATCTTGCTGGGCGGATTTATAACCAATGTTATATACTGTGTATGGCTGAATATTAAAAACGGCAGCTATAAAGATTATACCAGCGTATCCGGTGGTGTCTTCCTGAATAACGTTGCCTTCACTTTCCTTGCCGGATTGTTATGGTTCCTGCAGTTCCACTTTTACGGGATGGGGAAAAGCCAGATACCAGCACAGATGGAAGCATTCTCCTGGAGCATCCTGATGGCCATGAACATTGCCCTCAGCAATATCTGGGGACTTATCCTGAAAGAATGGAAAGGAGTAAGCAAGAAAACCGTAGTGGTGCTGATCATCGGGATCATCATCCTGATCCTTTCAACCTTTGTGATAAACCTTACCTAAAGTATTGTCATGTATAAGAGAATTGCATTCAAAATGAAGCTAAACCCGGGGATGCTTGAGGAATATAAAAAAAGGCATGATGATCTCTGGCCGGAACTTTACAAGTTGTTAAAAGACAGCGGATTATCAGAGTACAGCATATTCTTCGATGAGGAAACCAATATCCTGTTTGCCTTTCAGAAACAGGCAGGCGATCAGGGCTCCCAGGATCTGGGAGAAACCGAGATCGTACAGAAATGGTGGAAGTATATGGCGGATATCATGGAAACAAACCCGGATAACTCACCTGTCTCCAAAGAACTCGTCGAAGTATTTTATATGGAATAACATACATTAAAACATTCAAAACACTTATGGCAAAATCAGAGGATATCCAGAAGGCTTTTGAACTGGCAAAAGCACAATATGCTGAACTCGGCGTCGACGTCGAGGAGGCAATGACAAAACTTGAAAACTTCCAGATCTCACTTCATTGCTGGCAGGCTGACGATGTAGGCGGATTTGAATCACCGGATGCGGGTTTATCGGGTGGCATCCAGGCCACGGGGAATTACCCGGGGAAGGCGCGTAACATGGAGGAGCACAGGAAAGATGTTGAAAAAGCAATGGACCTGATACCCGGCAAGCAAAGGCTGAACCTCCATGCCATTTATGGGGATTTTAAGGGGGAAGTGGTGGACCGGGACCAGATTGAAACAAGACATTTTCAAAGCTGGATAGACTGGGCCAGGGACCTGGGCATCGGGATCGATTTCAACTGTACCGCGTTCTCCCATCCAAAGGCCGATGATAATTTTACATTATCACATAAAAACAAGGATATCAGGGATTTCTGGATTGAACATACCAAACGGTGCAGGAGGATCTCCGTGGATATGGGAAAACAACTCGGGACCCCCTGCATCCACAATATCTGGATCCCGGATGGTTCCAAGGACATACCGGTGGACAGGTATACCCACCGGGCACTGCTCAAGGATTCCCTCGACCAGATCTTTGCAGAAAAATTACCCGCCGAGCATCTCAAGGATGCCATAGAAAGCAAACTGTTCGGCATCGGGGTTGAATCCATGACCGTCGGCTCAGCTGACTTTTACCTGGGCTATGCAATCCAGAACCAGACCTTGATATGCCTGGACAGCGGGCATTTCCATCCAACGGAACAGGTCGGGGATAAGATCTCGGCATGCCTGTTGTTTGTCCCGGAAATCCTGCTGCATGTAACCAGGCCCGTCAGATGGGACAGTGACCATGTGGTTACCGTAAATGATGATACCCTGCTGATCGCACAGGAAATTGTGCGCTGTGATGCGCTTGAGAGGGTTCATATGGGACTGGACTTTTTCGATGCCAGCATCAACAGGATCGGGGCATATGTGGTAGGTACCAGGGCTGCCCTGCAAACCATGCTCTTCGCCCTGCTTGAGCCAAGGAAACAACTGCTTGAATACGAAAACAATGGTCAGTTATTTGAACGCCTGGCCCTGCTGGAGCTGATGAAAACAAAACCCTTCGGAGCCGTCTGGGATTCCTACTGCATGCAGCAGGATGTGCCCGTCAGCCAGGACTTCATTGCCGAGATACAGCAGTACGAAAAAGATGTACTGAGCAAAAGATAGGTAGCAGTTTTCTCATTTTAGGTGCAATGGCGTTGAAACAGCAGGCGGCAGTGAGGTGCTCATTGCCGCTGCTTCTTTAAAACAAATCATATGGCCACGGAAGTTATTTTAGTATTCGACATAGGCAAGACCAATAAGAAGTTATTGCTGTTCGATAAGAGCCTTCAGATTGTATTAGAAGCAGAGGATAAATTCGACGAGATTGTCGATGATGATGGTTTCGCCTGCGATGACATGGATAAAATCGAAAAATGGATCCTTGAGTCCACCCACCAATACATGCAGGACCCGGCCTATGATGTCAAAGCCATCAATTTCACCACATACGGTGCAACACTGATGTATATTGATAGTAAGGGAGAGCGCCTCACCCCGGTCTATAATTACCTGAAGCCCCTGCCCGGGGGTGTTGCGGAATCGCTTTATGATACCTACGGCGGACGGGAAGAGTTCAGCAGGAAAACAGCTTCTCCAGCACTCGGGATGCTGAATTCCGGACTGCAGGCCCTTTGGTTGAAAATGCACAAGCCAGAAATTTTCGAAAAAGTGGCCCATATACTTCATTTTCCCCAGTACCTGTCTTTCAAACTCACCGGAAAGATTGCATCGGAACACACTTCTATCGGCTGTCATACAGGCATGTGGGACTTTGACAAAATGCGGTATCATGACTGGATACGTGATGAGGGAATCAAGCTGCCGGAGCCTGTCGGGGTTGAGCAGGTTTATCCGGCTGCCAAAATCAATGCCAATGTTCCTGTTGGTATCGGCATCCATGACAGTTCTTCCTCCCTGGTGCCGTATTTTAAGCATACGAAGGATGCTTTTGCCCTGGTTTCTACCGGGACCTGGAGCATCAACATGAACCCCTTCAATCATACTCCCCTTACGAAAGCCCAGCTGGAGCAGGATTGCCTGGCCTACATGAGCATCCAGCAGAAACCGGTGAAATCCTCACGTTTCTTCCTCGGACATATCCATGATGTGAATGTTGAGCGGCTCACTGAATTCTTCGAGGTGGATAACAATGCCTATAAATCGGTTGAAACCGATGATGTTCTACTGGAGCAACTAGCGAAAAAAAACAAGGGCAAAAGGGTATTCTTTGCCGGGATCATGCCAGGGGATTTCGTCGATAAAGACGCTGACCTGGGAAAGTTTGGATCTTTCCGGGAAGCCTACCACCAGTTGATGATCGACCTGACAAACCTGACTGCAGATTCCATCAATCTGGTCATCACTGCGGAGGATAAGACAAAAAACCTGTTTGTAACCGGTGGATTTGCAAAAAATCCGATATTTACCAGGTTGCTGGCTGCACGGTTCTCTGATAAGACTGTTTACACCTCGGAGATCGCCAATGCCACCTCCCTTGGGGCAGCCCTTGTTCTCTGGAAATGTTTCGGGGATGTGGAAGAACCGGAACTGGATCTTGGACTCCAGCGCATACCAGCAGCACGAACCGGGTAAGTGATCATATAATGGCCAAACTGAATACTGGACTGCATCAATATTTCACCCGGACCATTTTACTCTTCCTGCTGTTTAACACAGGTACAGTATATGGGTATACGCTGGAGGTAAAATCCCTGAAATGTGACTTTCAGGTCAATCCGGCGGGCATAGATAATAAAAGTCCCGGACTCAGCTGGGAAATATCTTCGGATCAGCGAAATGTATTCCAGGCTGCGTTCCAGGTTCTGGTAGCCTCCTCCCTGGAAAACCTCAGTATTGATAAAGCGGACATCTGGAACCAGGGTATGATTCAATCCAATCAATCCATTCAAATAAAATATGATGGAAAAGCCCTGGCATCAGCTACAAGGTATTATTGGAAAGTCCGTGTTCAGGATCAACATGGGGTTTTCAGCCCTTTCAGCGAGGCGTCATTTTTTGAAACCGGAATGCTTGAACAGGAGGATTGGAAAGCATACTGGATATACGGTCCCGCTCTCGAACCTGCTGCATGTCCCTGGTTTCGAAAGACCTTCGAGGTGGAATCCCTTCCATCGAGGGCAACTGCTTTCGTAGGATCTGTCGGATATCATGAACTATATGTTAATGGCCGGAAAGTGGGTGACGCTATCCTGACACCTTCCGTATCCGATCTCAGGAAATGTGCCCTGTACAAAACCTATGATGTCACCCCTTATCTGAAAAAGGGAAAGAATGCAGTGGTCATCTGGCTTGCATCCGGGTGGGCAGATTTTCGGGATTTCAATCCACCGGCTGATTTTGGACGGGATGTAAAACCACTTTGTATTGTCCAGATGCATCTGGACCGCGACCGGCATGTCCTCAGCGACTCGACATGGCGTTATTCACCCAGTGATACCTGGCATCTGGGAAAATGGCAAAACAGCGATTTTGGAGGGGATTCGGTCAATGCCTTGCGTACCGCGAGGGACTGGAACCAACCGGAATTCGATGATGGCAGTTGGGAAAATGTATCTGTGCATAACCCTGGATTGGCCCTCACATCGGATCATATAGAACCCAACCGGATGGTGAAACAAATACCTGCATCTGCCATAAATCCTGTTTCTGCTGGTGTGCACCAGGTTGTCATGGATAAACTCTATACCGGATGGATAGAGGTTAAAGTCAAAGGCAGGCCTGGAGACCGGATAATCATCAGGGCCTCTGCACATCCGGATAAAGCGGTCGAATTCAACCAGCGAAATGTATATGTGATCGGCTCGGCTGGCCAGGGAATATTCAGGAACCGCTTCAGTTATCATGAAATTGGATACATCACCATAGAAGGGCTGGATTATCAACCTGATATCACGGATATAGTCGGTTACCAGGTAACAAATGACCGCAGTGTCATGGGCGGCTTCGATTGTTCCGATCACCTGCTCAGGCAGATTTATGACATTACCTGTTATAACTATGAGAACCTCAGTACAGGAGGTATGTCGGTGGATTGCCCCCACCGCGAAAGGCTTGGATATGGAGGCGATGGACACGGCAGTCTTGACATTGCCCTGGATGCCTACGCATCCTTCCCCTTCTTTACCAAATGGGCCCGGGATTGGTGCGATATTCAGGATGAAAACGGACGCATCAATCATACGGCACCAACCCTGGGTGGTGGAGGTGGACCGGCATGGAGCGGTTTCATACTGACCATGCCCTGGGCCGTTTATCTGAGCTATGGGGATCCCCGGATACTGGAACATACCTTTACCTCAGCTTCTCGCTGGCTGGATTACATGGCCCGGCATGTCAGGCGGGACGGCCTGCTCGGTATCCCTTCCCCAGGCCATTGGGAATACATCGATTCAACACGCTGGTTATTCCTCGGCGACTGGGCAACTCCCCACGGCAGTGAGGAAAGCAGTACGCCCGAAGCCTCTTTGTTCAACAATTGTTATTATGTTTATGTACTTGGACTGGCAGCAAAGATGGCAGGTATTCTTGATCAACCGGAGCAGGCGCATACCTATCGTGAGCAAGCACGGCGCATTACGCAGGCGATCAACGAAAAGTTCTTTGATCCAGAAACGCATACCTATATCGATACCCGCCAGACCCATTGTGTAATGCCACTGATAGCAGGTGTGGTTCCACCAGGCCAGGTACATGCCGTGCAGGCAAATCTTGAACGGGAAATTCTGGTCCACCGCAAGGGCCATTTCGATACCGGGATTCATGGGACTTACTACCTTGTCAAGTATCTTACCGAAGTGGACAGAAGTGATCTTATTCATACGCTTGCTTCGCAGACTACCTTCCCCAGTTATGGGTTCTTCATCATGAATGGATACGTAACCTGGCCTGAATACTGGCACGAATGCAACTCTGTCATGCATGGATGCCTGAATGGCATCGGCGGGTGGTTTATTCGTGGACTGGCAGGCATACGGCCTGACCCTGCATCTCCGGGATACAGGAATACCATCATCAAACCGGCAGTATCAGGTGATCTGGAATGGGTAAAAGGCTACCATGATTCCCCATACGGACGCATTGCCTGCCATTGGAAGAGACAGGAGAAATTTCTGGAAATGCAGATCAGCGTTCCTTCCAATACATCCGCAACGGTCTATATACCAGCTTCGGATGCATCCAGGGTCACTGAGGGTGGTATGGATACAAGTGAAGGTGTGACTTTCCTACGGGAGGAAAAGGGATATGTGCTCTATCAGGTAGGATCCGGCGATTATCATTTTATGGTAAATGAATAACGACCCTGATTATGCAATCATAACGCAACAGTATAAACACTGAAAAAATGAGACTGGAAGACTGGAAGAAACTGCAGAATGGTTCCGACATCAGGGGTGTGGCCCTGGCCGGAATGGCCAAGGAAAAAGTGAACCTCACAGCTGAAGTGGCTGAGATACTGGGCAGGTCATTTGCTGCCTGGCTTGTTGAAAAAGGATTTGAAACACCGAAGGTGGCCATAGGAACGGATTCACGCATTACGGGTCCCATGCTGAAAAAGGCATTTATATTGGGACTCACAGCGCTGGGAGCCGATGTTGCGGATTGTGGACTGGCCTCTACCCCGGCCATGTTCATGGCTTGCATCAATGATGAATTGAATGTGGACGGGGCGGTGATGCTTACTGCAAGCCATCTGCCCTTCAACAGGAACGGGATGAAGTTCTTTACCAATAGAGGAGGTTTTGACGAGCAGGATATCAATGACCTGCTCAACATTGCATTCACAGGTTCCTTCAAGGAATCCGGAAAATCCGGGAGGCTTGATGAAATTGACTTTATCTCCGATTATGCAGCCATGCTGGTTAATAACATCCGTGCAGGAGTGAATGACCCGGAACGGTATGAGCAGCCTTTGGCGGGACTCAGGATCATCGTGGATGCGGGGAATGGGGCGGGAGGCTTTTTCGCCGATAAGGTCCTGGTACCCCTCGGGGCAGACATTGAAGGGAGCCAGTTCCTGGAACCGGACGGTAATTTCCCCAACCATGTGCCCAACCCGGAGGATAAGGAGGCCATGGACTCCGTCAGTGCTGCGGTGAAGCGTGCCGGTGCAGACCTGGGGATCATCTTTGATACGGATGTCGACAGGGCAGCTGTTGTTGATGCAAACGGGAAACCGGTCAGCAGGAACGAACTGATCGCCCTGATTTCAACAGTTATCCTGGATGAACATCCTGGTTCTGTGATCGTAACCGATTCCATCACATCATCCGGATTAAAATGGTTCATTGAAGAGGAATTAGGAGGAGTACATCACCGTTTTAAAAGGGGTTATAAGAACGTCATCAATGAAGCCATCAGGCTGAACCAGGAGGGAAAGGAATCCTGGCTGGCCATTGAGACATCCGGACATGCGGCCCTGAAAGAAAATCACTTCCTTGATGATGGTGCATACCTTGTAGCCAAACTGCTGATTAAAATGGCGCAGCTCAGGAATGAAAACAGGTCATTGACAAACCTGATCGAACGAATGCCGGTCCCAGCAGAAAGCAGGGAGTTTCGTTTACCCCTTACCGGCGAGGACTTCCGGGATTACGGTAACAAAATAATAACCGCATTGCGGGAAATGGCTGAAAAGGAAGATGGCTGGTCAGTGGAAAAACCCAATTACGAAGGGATCCGGGTCAGATGCGGTAAAGCGTCTGAAAATGGCTGGTTCCTCCTCCGGCTATCACTCCATGATCCCCTGATGCCCCTGAACATTGAATCAGATGTGAAGGGTGGAGTGAATGCCATTGTATCACGATTGGGCCAGTTGCTGAATGAATTTGAATATCTTGACACAAGTTCCCTGTTATGACAAAAACATTCCTGTTCGCTTTTTTCATTCTTCGTCTGCTGAATCTGTCTGCCCAGAATCCCATCGTTCCGGCCGGGGTTTATATGGCTGATCCTGCTGCCCATGTCTGGGATGATGGACGGATTTATATATACGGATCGGTGGATGAGTCTGTGGACCATTACTGCTCCCACAGGTATCACATCCTGTCCTCCGATGATATGCTGAACTGGACCCTCCACGAGAATGTTTTTGCCTCGAAGGGAAAGGATGACCAGGTTCCCTACAGTGATGCACTGCTATATGCCCCTGATTGCCAATAC
>Ga0111175_1213_pt1 | contig 10434 bp, 7 predicted proteins | sample DeeMarSWOR324_28_FD_80228 | JGI IMG/M metagenome (GOLD analysis project Ga0111175, IMG submission 80228) | Bacteroides sp. SM23_62
GATCTGACGGACACGAACCACCGTACTGAGCGTAAAGAACCGGTTCTCCATTAGCCGAAGTCCAGGGGTATCCTGTGCTGATAATGATCCGCCCAATTCACACAGGGAAAAAACAGATATTAAGAGTTTTATGAGGATTTTCTTGGGTGAATACTTCTTTTGGACCTTCATTTCATCATCATTTTTCAGCTTATTTTGCTACATACCCAATTTACAAAATCTGATGTTGCCCAAAATTAAAGATACCCATTTTAATCGCGGGAAATGATCCCGAGCATACAGGAGAAAATTTTATTTCCTTGGCTAATTATTTTTATCTTGATGATTTATTATTCAAATGCTTATTTCTCATGAAACAACTTTTGCTTATACTCTTGCTTGTTTTCGTTTTGCAGGTTCAGCCAACGTGGCCGCAACTCATTTTCGATAAGGCTGAATACAAAGCACGGAGAGAGAAATTGATGGACCGTATCCCCGATGGCATTGCCATCCTCAGGGGGGCATCCCTACCTAGCGGTTCAGAACATTTCCATCAGTATAACAACATGATGTACTTCTCAGGTGTTGATATTCCGGATGTGATCCTGATCATGGACGGGATCAAACGGGAGAGCACGCTTTTTTTTACGATCAATGAACGGACAGCGGATGCAGAAGCCATTCCTCTTGACCTGGTCAGGGATCCTGTGGGTGTTACGGGTATAGAGCATTATCTGCCCATGGAGGATTTTACGTCCGCGTTGACCAGCAGATTGTTACAACGCCCCATTGTCTACACCGAAATGCAGTTCGCTCAAAAGCTGAATGAAAGATTCCCGGACATTGAAGTAAAGAATTGTTCACCGGATATACGGGCGCTCAGAAAAATCAAATCTCCGGCTGAGATCGATATCATGCGCGAATCAGCCAGGGTGGGAGTCAATGCCCACAAAGCAGTTATGAAGGCGACCCGGCCCGGCCAGCCGGAAAAAGCATTGGCTGCGCTTTTTGAATACGTCTGCATGGTTGACGTCGCCCAGGGTTTGGCATTCAATACCATTATCATGTCCGCCGAGCACCACGCATATGGTCATTATGCCCAGTATGACCGCATCCTGGAAGATGGAGATTTTATCATTCTGGATGCCGGACCGGATGTGCAATATTATGATACCGATATTTCTACTACTTTCCCTGCCAACGGCAAGTTTTCGGAAAAGCAACGTGAAATCTATGAATTTGCCTACGATATCAGGCAGGTTTGTCTGGATAACTACAGGCCTGGCATTACATTGGCTGATGTGGGTGCGGAGATAAAAAAAATGTTCCAGGAGAAAGGATACGATGTAGAAAACTCCAGGAACAGCAGGTATTTCAGGACCGGGGGATTCAACCACAGCATTGGCATGGCTGTACATGACAGGATGGACGGATTCAGCACCACCACAGAGCCTCTGCAGGTTGGGTTTGTTTTTGCCTGTGATATCATGGCTTATGCAGACTCTGTGACCACGGTCCGGATCGAGGATACGGTTGTGATCACGCCGGACGGGTGTGAGGTACTGTCGGCAGGATTGCCCCGGTCTGTAGAAGAGATCGAAGCATTTATGAAAAAACAATAATATCCATCAAAATACATAATCCCAGCAAAGAATGAAGCACATTATCCTTCCCACCCTTCTTCTTGTACCTATGATGCTTTCCCTGGCACAAACCATTGATGTTTATCAAAGACCCATTCAACACGAGCGGAACAGAGACTTTGATGCCCTTCATTACCGCATCACGCTGGATGTTGATATGGAAAACAAAAGCCTGGCCGGGGTTAATACCATGACCTTTATTCCGCTTAATGAGGGACTCGAAACAATCACCCTGGATGCCGTTTCCCTGGTGGTCAAGGAGGTTGTGGACATAAATGAATCTCCACTCTCCTTCCACCAGTCTGAGGATAAATTGACCATCATGCTACCGGTACCCTATTCACACCGGGATACAGTTGTCCTTTCAATCAAGTACTACTTGAAGGAACAGGTGCTGGGTTTAAGGTTTATAGATGCCACAGATGAAAATCCCTTTCAGGTTTCATCCGATTGCTTTCCCAACAAAGCCAGACAATGGATCCCCTGTTACGATGATCCGCATGATAAAATCACACAGGATTTGATCGTCACGGTAGACGCAAAATACAAAGTACTCTCCAACGGATCCCTGGCAGGTATCAGGGAAAATAAACGGGAAGGAAAACATACCTATCACTGGAAACAGTCATTGCCTCACTCCACCTATTTGATCAATCTTAGTATTGCAGATTATGCGGTTATCCGGGATTCACTTGGATCCCTGCCCGTTAATTACTGGGTTTATCCCTGGCACGTGGAAGATGCGAAAAGATCCTTTAAGAAGACGCCTTCCATGATTGAATTCTTCAATGATCTGTATCAATATGATTATCCCTGGGCAAAGTATGACCAGGTATTGTCTGCCTATATGGGAGGGGGAGCTGAAGCCACTTCAGCCACTATCTTAGGTGAAAGGGCCGTCACCGATCGCAGGGGGGCACTGGATTTCAGTTTTGAAGGCGTCATTGCCCACGAGATCGCGCACCAGTGGTGGGGTGACCTGGTAACACTCAGGAGCTGGGAACATACCTGGATGAACGAAAGCTTCGGAACCTATTCCGATTACCTGTATAAAGTGCATGCCTGGGGCCCGGAAGAAGGAGCTTACGATCTGATCCGGAAAAAGAATGCCTATTTGCGTGAGGCCCACAACAGGTATATGAGACCCGTGGTATTCAACAGGTATGAAAGTCCGGGTCAGAATTTTGACAGTCACACCTACCCCAAGGGAGCCTGCATTCTCCATATGCTGCGTTATATACTGGGCGATGATTCCTTTTTCCGTACCCTGAGCACCTTTCTTCACCGGCATGAATTTCAACCCGTTACCACCCAGGATTTCATGAAATGCGTCAAGGATGTCACCGGAAAAAACATGGACTGGTTTTTCGAACAATTTCTATTTAATCCGGGACATGCAGTCTTCGAAGTGACTCAAGAATGGGATGAATCGATGAAAACACTTTCCCTGAAAATTGTTCAGACACAGGATCAATGGGACAAGGTGCCCATTTATCAAATTCCTGTAAACATCGGACTCTATTCTGCCCAGGAGAAAAAGATTAAAAAGGTCTGGCTGGATGAAAAAACAGAGGTTTTCGAATTCAAGCTCGATACCAAACCACTTCTGGTCAGATTCGACGATGGAAATTATCTCCTCAAGGAATGGACATTCAAAAAAAGGGAGGAAGAACTTATATACCAGGCGAGAAAGGATGACCTGACGGGGAGGCTGTGGGCCGTCAATGAACTCAGCGATTTCCGGGATTCCCAAAAAACCGTTGGGGTATGGAGTGAAATAGCCCTTAACGACACCTTTTGGGCTGTAAGGAAAGCAGCGGTTAAACAATTGGGGAAACTTAACAATGGCCGCAACAGGAACATTTTTCATACCGCGTTAAATGACACAAATTCAAAAGTCAGAGCAGCTGCGCTTGTTGCCCTGGCAGACATCGATGATAAAGATATTATCCCTCTTTGCCGCAATATATTTGAGACGGATGAAAGCTATCTGGTCATGGCAGAGGCCGTTAAATTAATTGGAAAGTTTGGTGATGAAACTCAGTTAACATTCCTTCATGAAGCCCGGAAAATAACTTCGGCCCGCGATGTGGTCAGCAGGGCTGCCGGTCAGGCCATCGAAATGATCAAAAAAGAAAATTAATGAGGATTAAATTTGAACCTTAAAATCTTAGGATGAAATGAATAAGCTGATAAAATTCGGTATGGTTTTTTACCTGACTGTGATTTTCCAAATAGGTGCTACCGGAACTGCCCCAACTTCTGAAAAGCCAGGAGAAAATGAACCGGTGGCGTGGTGGAAATTCAATACCAGTGAATCACGAACCATTGCCGACGTTGTGTCGGGTGTGAATGATTCGATTCAGGGAAATTTCAAGCTTTTCGAGGGTACGGATGGCAAAGCATTGAAATTGGATGGTTTCACCACCTGTGTAACCCGTAAATCCAACATGGCTCCCGGGCTTGGGGATTCCTTTACCCTGGAAGCATGGATTGCTGCCGCTACGTATCCATGGAACTGGTGCCCTGTCATTGCCCAGGGAAACTTTGAAGAAAGCGGATTTTACTTTGGCGTGGGACCTCAGGGCCAGGTTGGCATTTTCGCCGCTGTTGACGGAGTCTGGCAAAGTTGCGAAACAAAAGAAAAGATTGAACTGAAAAAGTGGGTCCATCTGACTGCCACCTATGATAAGAACGTTGGATTTAAAATTTATGTGAATGGGGAACTGTCCGGTCAGCTGAATATAGAGGGTAAGATCATTTACGCCACAGAAACAGATCTGGTCATGGGAATGAACCATAAAAAGATGATGCCGTCAAATCCAGTCAGGAGCTATGGGACCATTCCAGCCTGGTTCTCGTTTGACGGTATTTTTGATGAAATAAAGATTTACGATGTTGCCCTTTCTGACGAGACAATAATGGATCAATCGAATAAAAACAATCTTTTACCTCCCGACTTTCCAGAAAGGGTAATGCCGAGCGGTCCCAAGGGCAAAGGCAGGTTTGGTGCCTATTACACGCACCTGAAATACTATGATGAATGGGATGCTTTGTTCAGGGTGGGGGATCACCCTGATGTTGTTGTTCAGTTTGATGATTCCCCGATCCGGGTTGTCTTCTGGAGAGGTACCCGGTATTCTCCGGCCTGGGTAATGGGAAACGGGCAGTGGATGGCGGACCAGAGTGCCGAGTATTTTGATACGATCAATGGTTGCTACGAACACATGATCGACCCGCATTGCCTTTATTCACACGTACGGATCATTGAAAACACCCCTGCCCGGATCGTCGTTCACTGGAGGTATGTGCCGGTGAGTGTCCGGAAACAGCGTTCGCAGGTCGATGAAAAAACAGATTGGTCTGATTGCATCGACGAATATTACACTTTTTACCCCGATGGCACCGGGCTCCGGAAAGTGATACAGTATACCTCCGGGAAACCACTCGGGCCTTCCGAATCCATCATACTTTGCCAGCCCGGAACAAAACCGGAAGACAATGTGCATCTCGATGCCATGACCCTGGTGAATATGAAAGGAGAGCATTATACCTATTCCTGGGCGGAAGGAGCACCTGCATTTGAGAAGGGGAAGAATCCTGAGAATCCGGTAATTCAGATCGTAAATTTAAAATCTCAATTCAAGCCTTTCACCATTTTGGAGAAGGAGAACAATATGGAAGTTTTTGGCCATGAACAACGTCCTGATGTGTCCCATTTTCCCTGGTGGAACCATTGGCCCGTAGCCCAGAACCTATGCGATGGCAGATACTCTCAGGCCGCGGACAGGCCCTCTCATTTTTCTCTTGCCTGGGGAGGCCCTCCCTTTCACGACGAGGCGGGCAACATCATAAAAGCAAGAGAGAGCGGCAGTGAGGGTGACTTAAAAATCGGGAAAGATGAAGATGGCCAAACTGTAAAAACTTTCTGGTCAAGCTGGATGTACGGGGCCTCAAAACAAACACCCGGTGAACTCGCCAGGCTTGCCAGGTCCTGGCTCCAGCCACCTCCTCTTGAAATTAAAAACGGTGATTTCATGAATGAAGGTTACGATTTTACCCAACGTGCCTACGTTCTGAACTGCACAGACAAAGAATCCGATAATCTGGAAATGGAAATTCTTGCAGGCCATGACTCGCCAATGGTCAATATCTGTTTAGTTATCAAGGGATGGGAGACAGATGATATTGCGGTTCAATTGAATGACCTAGAATTGAAGGAAAATAAGGGTTACAGGATGGGGCAAAGAAGGGGACTGGAAAGGGAGGACCTGATTGTTTGGATAGATTATGAATCAGTCAATCCTTGCAAGCTTAGGATAAAAGGAACGCATTCCTATTGAAGAGATCAGTGGCCAGCATGGAAGGTAATCGCTTAATTTCTCCTGCTGCTCCAGACTTTAATAATCATTAAACCGTCTTTTATTTCTTCGAAAGGACCAGGTGCAGGGTTATTCGTATTTCTTTTCTCTCCCAAATAATCTACATTCAATCGATACGGTGTGTCATCGGGTTGAACAAAAGGCAAATCCGGGTTTTCGGCTTTGCCCAATAATTTGGTTGTAATTAATTTGCGTTGTTGATCTCGCCAATCTTTATCCATCCTGATTTCGAGGTAAATACCATCCTCCTTTTTGATAACTTCAGCATGCGTTCTGAAATCAGGATTCTCCACCTGATTGTTTTCCGCTTCAAATGCCCTTGCCCTGTCCACATATATGTTCCCTTCTGCAGTCAATGGAAAATCGATTGGGTTGAAAGCCCCCAGCCCGAAGAAATTTCCCTCCTGCCTTGGACCACTTCTTTCCGGCCAGGGAGCCTCCCGGTTATAACTCATAAAAATATTGTTATAATACCGGTCGTCGCCACCTTTGATGGCCTTTAAGCCTGCCACCTCGGTGGAATGCTCCTTGTGAAAAGGCGTGACCCTCGGGTTGGTTTGGGGGATAAATGATCCGATGAAAAGATTATGCACAATAGCCCTACCCTGCGAAAGGTCACGGATGGCATTGGGTGATAGAAGGATGTTGTTGTCAATCAAACAGGGACCATGATTCACTTCCACGAATAAATCCTGGGTGGTTTTGTTATCGTGCAATAGGTTTCCGGTTACCCTTGTCCCCTGTGCCATCCAGTCGAGCATGATTGAAAGAATGGAGCATGAAGTACCGGCCGTCAAGGAAACCCCCAAGAAGGTAGAACCCGTATATTTCAAGGTTCCAAGACTGGAAGAAGAAACCGTGAGAGCCGAGATGTGGGATCTTCAGTACTTCTATGATCCCATCCACTATCACGAAGAATGCCAGATCACCTTTATTCTGGAAAGTGACGGGGTATTGTTCATCGGTGACAGGCTGACACAATTCCACAGCGGGGAATTGTTCATTATAGGCAAGAACACACCTCATGTATTCAGACACGATATTTCCTACTACCAGGGTAAAACCAACCGGCATGCAAGGGCCATATCCATTTTTTTTAATTCGGAATCCATCCTGAACATCATCAATGGTCTTCCGGAGTCCTCTTTACTGGACAAATTAATGGAAACTGCGAAATTCGGTCTGAAACTGGAAAAACCACATGCGGCCGCACTGAAGACCCATGTCACAAAGGTACTGGACACAAAAGGCATGGAACGGGTTATCGAACTGCTTACCATCCTTCATAAAATCTCGGTTCATAAAGAAATGGAGATCCTGATGACCAAGACACCGATGATTCTTGAACCGGAAGATGGACAGAAACTAGATAAGGTTTTCACTTACCTGATGAACAGTTACCGGGAGAAAATCACCCTTGAACAGGTTGCATCAATGATCAACGTAACACCAAATGCCTTCTGCAGGTACTTTAAACACAGAACACAAAAGACTTTTTCCAGGTTTCTTATCGAGGTGAGGATCGGAAAGGCCTGTAAGATGCTTCGGGAAGGAGAGAATGTCGCAGAGGCCTGTTATTCGAGCGGGTTTAATAATATTTCAAATTTTCACCGCCACTTCAAGAGGATCACAGGGCTGACACCCAATCAATACAAGAAGAAGATCCTGAAATTGAATTGATCTCATTGGCCTGAAATCTTACAATCCATTACCAAGTTTCGATAACATCACCTTAAGCTCCTTGGCTTTCGGAGTTACGGCCAATCCGCCTCGCCCAGTGTTACAGAGGGAAGAATGCATGGACCGGCCCACCCGTTTAACAGTGGCAATGACCTGGTCAAGAGGAATGACCTGATCGTAGCCGGCAATCGACATGCTGGAAGAGGCAAGTGCATTCATGCCTGCCGCGATATTTTTGCCCAGGCATGGGACTTCCACCCGGTCTCCAACGGGATCACATACCAGACCGATTGTATTCTGCAATGCCAGTGATGCTGCACCGACGGCCTGTTCTGCGGTTCCCCCGGAAAGTTCCACCAGGGCTGCAGCTGCCATGGTTGCAGAAGCACCTGTTTCCACCTGGCAACCATGTTCCTCGGCTGCAAACCCAGGTCCTTTGGCGAAGTATACCCCTATCAATCCGCCCGCAAAATAGGCTTTGATCTTATCTTCCTCGGAGATATCATGCACGTCGCAGAATGCCTTGACTGTGCCACCAAATGTTCCGCAGGAACCTGCAGTGGGGACCGCGACAATTACCTGCATGGCGCTTTTGGATTCCATTAATGCAGACACATTGGCAATGATCCCGTTTACAAGGGGGTCAGTTTTAATCCGGCCGGTTTTTACAGCTTTTTGTACCAGATCAGATTGCTGGTGAAGAATCCTGTCCCTGTAATCGGTACCCTTCAGACCGACATCAATCCCGTTTTCAATGATTTTGATGAGTTCCCTCATTTTGGCCGTCAGATCCTTTTCGTCCAGTCCGCTCCTGCAACGCTCATAAATCAATCCAAGCCTGCCAAGGCTGTATTTTTTGGATTTTCCGTACTCAAGAAGGGAAGCGATATCAGTAAAGGGGAATTCAGTTTCATTTCCGGAAAGAATTGGCAGAACGGGATCCACACTGATGATTTCACGAACTCCCTTCAGGGAATGCATTCTTTCTATGAGTTCCCTGGGCAGCGGTTCTGAAGATTGAACATGATAAAGGCTGCCGGCATTAGCGACAGAATGGCTGGCAATCGCGGATCCACAGCTGCTTCCTATCAGGGTGCTCAGTTCGTTTTCTTCCAGGTTACCGGATGCATGGATGAGTAAACAGTGCCTGTCTCCCCTGATGCGGATCGGATGTCCGTTATACTTCCTTATTTCAAACATACCCCCACCGGTTGATACAGCAATGATTTGCATCTTTTTACCTGATTTCCCGGTTAAAGTCAATCTGACCGTGATGGCATGGTCAGTTTCGAAACTGCTGATCTCATATTTAATGGATATCCCTTTGGCAGAGGCCACGATATCCGGGTTGATGATCCTTTCATCGGTGATGTCAATACCGAGCAATCCTCCATCCATGCCCATGGTCGTGCCCTGTTCCCTGTAATTAGAGGCCCAGACACCCTTCCGGTCAAATTCCACAAGTGCTTCGGTCAATTCTTCATTTAACATCTGTACAGTTGTCCTGGCAATCCTCCAGGAGCCTGCAGTATGCGAACTGGAGGGACCTCTCATGACGGGTCCCATGACATCATTAAAAATACTTGGCAACGAATCTGCTTCCTTATTCATGATGGGGTGAATAAATATGGATTCATCTGAATCCGGGTCAGCATGCAATATAAAAAATATGTCTTCATTCTTTAGCAGGCGTTGCGTAAATTAAACAATCCACATCAAATGACTATACATCTCGGTTAAAATAATAGATATGCCGAACAATTAAATAACATAGTTTTAATTTTATGAAAAAATCAATCCTTCCTCATCGGATCATGGGAGAGCGATACATCGGGGACACACCCCATGTATTGTATTACAGCATGGGCAATAATGGATGGAAATCCTCCAAGACCTTGCCTCCGGTGGACTCAGGGATGGTTCCCTGCTATCTTGACGGCGGGGACAACGCAAACAGCCTGTTTGGGGATGGCGAATTGCAAATGCAGCGACCAGGGGACAGTGAAGGTTACGAGAAAGAAGTATTTATTGAGGAAGGGAAGGAGTATACAATCGAGTTGACAGCCATGTCGTCATGGAATTGTTACAAAAAGGGGCACCGGATCAGGATAGAGATTTCGAGCAGTAATTTCCCCAGATTTGAGTGTAATCTGAATACCGGAGGAGATAATTTTACTGACTCCAAATTGATCACAGCGCATAGCAGGATCCACCATCCAGAAGATATCTCTCACAGGTCAGGTTGCAGGTGGACAGGTAAAGAATCAAATCGATTACCACGAATTATTGTGTACAATTAAAATCAAAACAATCCGAATCATGAAAAGAAGCTTGACAAATCTTACGCTGATTGTCACCGTATTGGTGTTTCAAGGATCTTTGTTTTGCGGATTTCTTTTCTCGCAAACCGGAGAAAAAACCCGATTGGACCGTCTTCCCAAGGTACCGGCCAAAACCAAGGAAAGGATGCAATCAATCTACGAAAGAAGAGAATTCAGTGCCAGGTCATTTAGTGCGAACTGGCACGAGGATGGTTCAAGTTATTTGGTACTGGAAAATGTAGATGGAAACAAGGCCCGGGCACTGGTGTGCTATAATGCTGCCAACGGCACATGCAGGGAACTGATCTCCACCGCTCAGCTCATTCCCCCTGGCGGGACCGAGGCGATTGACATCCAGAATTATTGGTTTGCGCCCGATGGTACAAGAGTTCTGCTGCAGGCAGACCAAGGTGAGGATGGAGACCCTTC
>Ga0111175_1192_pt1 | contig 10425 bp, 6 predicted proteins | sample DeeMarSWOR324_28_FD_80228 | JGI IMG/M metagenome (GOLD analysis project Ga0111175, IMG submission 80228) | Bacteroides sp. SM23_62
GCGAAAACACCAGGGGCATTAGAGTTTTCCCTGTAGTTCCGGTTTCCCCCATAACTGGCTGCGGTAGAAGTTTCGCACCACTCATTTGGATATGTGTTTACCAACCACCGGTGGCCATCGGCTGAAACGTCGGAATCCACATAGAAGTTGTCTGAAATGGCAAACTGCCTGGCCAGGGCCAGATGGTTAGGCATTACAGTTGCATTTGAAACCGTATCCGTCTTTTTACTGTTTGTAAAGCTTGCTCTTTTTCCATACCGGGCTAGGGTTGGGTCACCTTCTCCTTTTTCAATTTGTCCGAAAACCTCATCATAGGTTCTGTTTTCCTTTGAAATAAATACAATGTGTTTTATGGGACTTTCTTTCTCTCCCGGGAACAATGGAAGCGGATTATTCTCCCTGTATTTAAAAACCGGATCATCTGCTGCAGTAAATTTAAAATTGTTCGAAATAACCTGTTCGGTCATCTCTGTGAGTTGTTTATCACCGGGGATTTCGACGACCTGTACTGTTCCTTTCATCAAGGAACCAATATAACTGCCTTCGGGTCCCATTTCGAAAGCCTCTCCCCCATTGGGACCGCTGCCATAACCTTTGGCGTTGGCAATGATCAATTTTTTCCCGTCCTGACTCACTTCAACTTTTGAAGGAAACCAGCCGGTCGGTATCCGGCCCATGACCCTGAAATCCGGAATACTGATAACAGCAACTGCATTTATCCCTGATTCTGCAACATACAACCGTTTTTGGTCGGGACTTAAAGCCAGGCCAAAGGGAATGACCCCCCTGAACTGCCTTATCCGGTCATCGGGTTTGAGATAGATGGTCCTGACCACTGTATCCTGTTCGATGGAAATAACCGAGATATTATCGTTGGTTCCATTGCTGACAAAGACGTATTTATCTGTGGCAACCATTGAATTGGGACTGGACCCTCCGACGGCCGGGATACCTTCAACCAATGCCCCGACCAAATGTCCGGTTTTAATTCTGGCAACAACCTCCGGATTTGCCGGATCCTCAAGACTGATGGCAAATACCGAAAAAGCTTCGATCGCATTCGGATCACCAAGCCCGGGAATGGATATCGTGTCGTTTTCTATTCCCCCTATCATCTCTTTTGAACCATATGCAAAAGCAGGATAATCGATGGGCTTGATCTTCGATCCATCACCAGGTCCGTCTTTTATCAGGGAATACTCAAACATTCCCACATTGGCAACATAAACCCTTTTTTCATCCGGAGACAGGCAGATCCCAAACGGGTAGCGCCCGACTGGAACCGAGTGTCTGAGGGTTTTCGTTTCAGTATCCACCATGACCATCCTGAAACCTATCTGATCAACGGCATAGATTGTTTTTCCATCTTTTGACAGCTTCAGGTCTCCAATATATCCGTGCGTATAATCAGAGTTTTCAGAAATAAATGAACAATCAATGGCGCCTTTCTTTTCCCCGGAATTGGCATCAAAAAGGAATATTTTGTTCTCCTGTCCTCCTGCAACATAAATTATCTGATTGTCAGGAGATATTGCCAGTCCCATAAACACCGAGGCCAGTACGCCTTTGTCAGTATAGGGGCCTGGAGGTATTTGCTGTACTTCAGGATGTTCTGATAATATATTGCGGACTATCGTAATTGACAATGGACTGGTCCCTGAATTGGCTGTTACCGCAATATTGCCACTCGGGCTTAAGGTCAATCCATATGGATGCGGTGCGGTTATTATACTTCTCCCGGCCGGGGTAATTAATCTGCCATTGGGGATTACCGTTTCTCCGCTTTTATCAATTGTGGTATATTTATTCCCGGCTGGTGCAGATATTATCCAGAGTGCTTCATCCTTCGAATCATTTTGACAGCTGAAAGCAGAAAGAAGTAATATTACCAGGAACTGTGTTATTGTTTTCACAGGTTTTCTTGTATTTACATTGGACTCCATGTCTTAAAACAAAGATAATCTTAATTATGCAGGAGAAGGTATTATCAAAATCCATACTTCCAATGCTTCTTCTTTAATTACATTATACAGTGGAGCAACAGAATCATATTTCAAGTAATCATGATGTTGGATCAGTACGCTAATCGATTGATTATCTGGGGGATATTTCCTATCGCCTGGGTCGTATGCAAACGTTTAATCGCCGATATGAAGATATTGGTGAGCAATGCTGAAGCTGATAAGAGGCCGACCAGAAATGATTGGTCTCCTTATGTTGTAACCTATGCTGTGAAAGGCATAACACCTTATTTGGCAATATCTGATTTTGCGGTACGACTGCAGAAAATGTTTCATTGATTATCTCTATATTGCTGCTGTTATCTTAACCAACGGGAGGACAAGCTAGTGAAGGAAACCCCTTTGGGATCCGGGCGTCTTGAATCAAGCACAGGAACTGTCAGATGGATGGTTACACGGCGGGACTTTCTGAGATCCTCAGGTCTGTTTGTGGCCGGGCTCTTTGCCGGACCTGCATACGCTACTATGGCTGAACCCAGCCACAAACTGCCATTTCGATTCGGAATGGTCACGGATGTACATTATGCAGATGTGGCTGCACGCGGGGAGCGTCATTACAGAGAATCACTCGCCAAGATGGGCGAATGCATCAAACTGATGAATGCCCGGAAAGTTGAGTTCCTTATCGAACTGGGAGACTTCAAGGACCAGGATGAACCAGTCCTGGAGAAAAACACACTGCAATACCTTAAAACAATTGAAAAGGTTTTCGGGAAGTTTAAGGGCCCTCGCTATCATGTTCTGGGCAACCACGACATGGACAGCATATCAAAGACCCAGTTCCAGTCCAGCGTCAGGAATACGGGAATTAATAGGGAATCAACATATTATTCCTTTGACAAAAAAGGTTTGCACCTGGTCGTTCTCGACGCAAACTACACGGCCGGTGGATCCGATTATGATCACGGTAATTTCGATTGGAGGGATGCCAATATCCCGGCAGCAGAACTCGACTGGCTCAGAACGGATCTTGAGTCCGCCACCCTGCCGGTGATTGTGTTTGTTCACCAGCAGCTTGACGGAGATGATGATCACTGCGTAAGGAACGCTGAACGGATCCGTCAGGTGCTGCAGGAAAGCAATAAGGTGCTTGCGGTTTTCCAGGGACATAAGCATTCGGGACAGTACAGTTATATTGAGAACATTCATTACTACACCCTTAAGGCAATGGTTACCGGGAGCGGCGGGGAGAACAATTCATATGCCATTGTTGATGTATATGATGATCAAAGCATAATGGTGACCGGATACCGCCGCGCAGAAAGCATCAGGATGCAAATCCCTGGAAAAACTACTTGATTACCGGATCGCATAAAGGTGCTCAGCGGTAAGCCATGATATACTCCCTCCCTGGGACATGCATGGTCCATAATGAGGAACCATTTTCCTGGTTCAAGGAAATCCCTGCCCTGATCCCGGACCGCTCAGTACAGAAACCCGGCGAGCTGCTCCCCTGATTTCAAAGGTATCTTAGCATGAATCTGTTAAAATTCAAGGTTTACTTCCGGGCAGGCTTGCCTTTAATTGACACTGGTCACGAACTTTTTACCCTCCTTTTTGCACATCAGCTGGACAGCCTGGCGACCCGACAGGGCTGCGAGTACCGTACCGGTAAAAGGTGCAGTCCACTGGCCCACCATCTGCAGTCCTTCCAGTCCCGGAAGTTCACGCATGGGTTCCATATCATTGAGATTATCGGTTGTCATATACCACCCATCTGGTGAACCCTGCCAGTTGCCTGTATAACGCTTATAGGTTGCGGGTGTCGGGACATCAATGACCTCGACTTTAGAGGCAAAGCCTGGCCAACGCTTTTCAAGCTGTGCGATGGTATACGCTGAAATACGTTGTTTTTCCGCCTTATACTTTTTTCTGTCACGCGCCAGTTCTTCCCAGTAAGCATATTCGGTATCATACCAGACCTCGACGGCGGATTTGCCATCAGGCGCCATAGATCCATCAAAACTATGATGAATCAAGCTTAACCACCGATGTTCCCGCCCAGCTATGGTAATAGGATCTTCCACTTCAAAAATAATCTGGTGAGGTTCTTCTGCAAAATCCATATTAACACCAATCATCACATGAACCATTGGCTTCACGGGTATCCAGTTTTCATACCTGTTTTTAATCCTTTCATTTAAATATTTCCCTCCAAGGATATCGAAGATCAGGGTGTGGCCATCACCCGCCCAGATTACGCTATCGGCCCTGTGCTCGGTACCATCCATCAACCTGATGCCAGCTACCCGGTCGTTCTCGATTATCAGGTCTGTAACCCGGCTTTTATAGTGAATCTCCCCACCAAGCTGCGTGAAAAGATCCGCGATATGAAATACCACTTTCTGTGACCCGCCAAGCGGGACTCCTGCCTCAGTAACACCGTTTTTAATAAAGCCGGAAAGTGCCACCATCGGGAACCGGGGCATAGGCCAACCTGGTGCATCGATGAAGAATCGCGCAGCCTCTCTGAGAAAAGGGTTCTTAAAACGGGCAGCAAATTCCTGGAGGGTTACCTTGCTGTATTTGTTAAATACCCTGATCAGGGGCAGGACAACAGGTATCACTTTCAGTCTGTCAAAGATATTTCTCATTGCTGCCGGTTTCAATGATGAAGCTTTCATCATGTCCTGGCCGAAAATGATCCTGATAAACTCTCCGGTCAGTTTTGCATCTTCCGGGGAAATGGCAAGCATCTGCTCCTTAAGCTTTTCCCGGTCCGTGCAGAAATTAAGCTTCTGGCCCATTCCCTCAATTTGTGCAATGTGGTCATGATAGTGAAACTTGAATTTCCCGGGGATACCCAGCTCCTCCCACATCCTGTGGATTGGTCCGGACCTGGATGCTGTCAGCATGTGCATACTGATATCAAATGTATATCCTTTTCGTTGCCAGGCAGTGCAGAGGCCTCCGGGAATGTCATGCATCTCAAAGATGGATGTCCTAAAACCATTCATCCGGGCATAACAAGCGGCGGATAAACCGGATATCCCCGCCCCGATTACTATTACAGATTTTTCCATATCAGTATCAATTAATCATGTTTGTAAGTAACTTGGAATAGGAAATAGTGACCTGAGTCGATTAAAGTCCCATAAAAAGAGCCTGTTTTTAATGCTATTTCAGTTAAGACGTCTGTTATCAACCTGGTCACATAAAGATATTTCACTGTTTAATAATTACTTATATGATATGAGCTGAATTTTTCAACATGTTTATATGCGAGTATGTTCACTTTTTAGGTTAGGCATGCTTATAGGATTAAATCATTGTTTCACTGCATTATAACCACGCTATTGGGTCAGTAACTGAAATTAACATTAGAATGAATATCCCATATTAAAATGGGCTCATATAATTCCCTTATTTTCAATAATTAACAAAGATTGATTATCTTAGTATACCTTAAAAGTTCTTTGGGAAAATAGCCATAAAAATTAGCGCATCCTGTACCTGTGAATTTGGGGATTGTGATAAAGAACTGTGATTTGGATATTTGTTAGGGGAGGGTCTGGATCTTATTCGGCTTCGAGCAGCCACCAACAATCGACCTTAGCCAGGGTGAGCCGGGCGATTGCATAACAACATAAAGGAGAAGTAAAATGTTTGGTATTAGAGATGAGGAAATTAAAAGCCTTATATCAGCCATAGATTATTCCGAGGCACTTTCAATCACTGCCACGAAAAATGAAGTGCAGTCCGCCTGTGAAGAAGCGAAAATGTATGGTTTTCGCGCTGTTGTGGCGTTTCCGCAATATATCGGCCTCCTGGTCGATGCCCTGGAGGGGACTGACGTTCTTGCGCAGATTCCTGTAGGTTTCCCTTGTGGCGGGGTTACCACACTTGTCAAATGTAAAGAGGCGGAGCAGGGTTTGGAACGCGGGGCCACGGATCTGGATATGGTGATGAATATTTCGGCCTTCCAGGAAGGCGACTACCGGCGCGTATCGGCTGATATCCAGGAAGTCATGACCGTGGCAAAACCGTTTGGCGTTCCGTTCAAAGTAATTATCGAGGCCGGTGTTCTGACTGACGAACAAATCGTCACTGCAGCGAAACTCGTAGCGGACTGTGGAGCGGATTTCATAAAGACCTGTACAGGCTTCGGACCGGGACGGGCTACCAGTCACAACATAGGCCTGATAAAGGAGACTGTGGGAGATCGTATCGGGATAAAAGCATCAGGCGGTGTGGCCTCTCTCGAAGACGGTGTGGCCATGATGCGAGCCGGCGCCACAGTGGTGGCACTGCGCCGTAAGCTGGTCGATCAACTCAAAGGACTCGACTGGCCAACGATTGGGAGGTAGCCGGTTCCAACAAAAATCAGGGTACTGATAACCAAAAAAGCAAACTCAAAGCTTAATCAAGGAGCACAGGTGAATGCAGCCTGAACAGGGATTCAAGTATGCATTTGATCATAAAGCTATTCTATAATTTTCCTTACGCTTGAAACCTGCAAAACGATGGCTCCGATCAGGACGGTAAATAAAGCTCCGGACAGGGTCAGGAAGCTCAACAGCAAGGCGGCTTCCTGGTCCATTCCAAAGATACCATAGAAGAAAATATAGGCTCCTTCCCGAATTCCCAGACTGCCAAAAGATATGGGTAACATGAAAATGAAGGTCATTACAGGTGCTATGAATAGCGGGACATAATAGGGCAGATCATAATTCAGCGACCTGATAATAAGATATATCGCGAATGAGGCAATAAGCTGGATGATGATTGATAATATCAGTGAAACCGGAAGGCTTGGTATAAATTTTCTGAAATTATATTTTATTTCCTGGTCTTCTTCAGTTTCTTTTTTAAGATATTGTGAAAATTTAAACCGGGTACTCTTCAGCCGGTCCAGCAAGGATTTCTGCACCCTTCTGGCAATTTTCGTTAGAAACTCAAATCGCCTGGAAAACAATCCGCCAATGGCTACAAAAACCACCAGACTGAAAAATATGATGTATGCGAATATCATGATCCTGTTAATGACATCATTGGAGCTAATGTCCAGGAACGGAAAGGCGACAATGATGATCAGGCTGCAGACTGTCAGTCCCAGGAATTTTTCGATAACGGCAACAAAAGTGTTCTTGACCAGGCTGCCGTATTTTCTGGTAGCCGCGATGATCCGGTAGATATCCCAACCGATGGATCCGGGAGCAAGAAATCCGACACTCCGGCCAATCCAGTAATTGTTCATCGAAAATGATAAAGGGATGTCTGGTTTAATCATCCTTCTTTTCAGATAATACCACCTGTATGCACCAACACATATTAATAAAGGATAAAGAACCAATGCGAGCAAATAATAATTCAACTCAATGTTTTTAAGGGAGGTGAAAAAAGAGTTGATATCTATATTCATGAAAATGTAGACCAGTATCACCGGAGGTATTGTATAATAGAAGATTTTCTGGATCAAACGCCAGGTTTTCCGGCTTTTTGTCTTAGGCATGGCTGGAGGGGGTTTATCTAACCTTACTAATGAGCAGTCGTATTTTACCATTCGGATCCGGAGGTATACGGTCAACAAAGTCAACAATATATTCCACTCCCTCATTGCGCACTTCTTTGCGAAAATCAGCTATGATTGCATTTGCTACAGCCGATCTGTCTGCTACATCTTCCTTGGCAACCACAATGCGGATAAGGTCATAATCTTCCTGGATTACGCGAAACTGTTTGAGTTCGTGACGTCTTCTATCCAGAATGATACAAATAATATTCCACGGCACGGTTTTCCCATCGGCAAATTTAATCTTGTCATCCTGACGTCCTCCAATTTTCTTTATTACCGGAAGTCCATTTATGATCTCTGTATCCAGCATATCACGCAGATTATACCGGATCATTGGGAATGATCTTATAAACAGGTTTGTTAACAGGGCATTTCCATAGTTTGTATCCTGTCCGTTTTCATCGAGGACTTCAAGAATATCTGTTGTATGGCACATGTGAAAATAATCCTCACCAGTTATCTGGTAAGCCATGATAGCTACTTCTAAAGCCCCATAGATCTCCATCAAACAACCTGGTCCAAAGCACTTTTCCAGTACTGACCTGGAGGGAGCATCCATTTTTTCAGCAAATGACACACAAAGATAGGGCTGAGGTAATTTAATATTGTTCTCATTGCAATGCAGCGCCAGTTGGACGAGATATGTTTTATTGCCATACACGACGGATGGTTTGGCTTTCAAATACAGCTCAACCTGGTCTTCAATCGGATCTGTGTAGGCTATCGAATAGCGCTTCAATATTCCAAATCGTTGAACAATAGAATCTCGCTGGATGTGACCGGGAGATGGCAAGGAGAAAGTGATATCTCTCCATTTATAACCATTCAGATAAAGAACCTGCATCCACTTTGCTAACATATACGCGCGTTCATCCCAGGTACGCAGAATGCGCAGAGGAATACCCGTAGTACCGCTGGTAGAATCCTCAAACCAGTTCTGGTAATACTTATCACCCTTCTCTTCCACCAGGCTCTTAATTAATGTGCGGTAATCCTCCTTCTCAAGGACAGGCACATTCTTAAGTTCGCTTAAATCAGCCATTTTGAAGGGATTAAAATGGCTGGCATCAAATCGTTGCTGATAAAATGGGTGGGTTTGATATACATCACAAAGAAGCTTTTTCAATCGAGAGAACTGAAGCTTACGGACTTCTTCTGCAGGAAGCCGGACTTCCTTCATAAGTTGTCGCAGATAGGTGTAAATCCGAAAATTCAGGGTTGCTTTTTGCCAGCTATCTTTAAGCATGAAGGTGTAGTTTCATTTCACCAAGAGCAGGTATAATTCCCTGATACAAAATAACTAAAATATAGCTGTTGTGATAAGATCCCTCAGATTCTTGTCAAATTGTCACGTGGATATATCCGGAAAGATGATCCATTGATCAAAATTGGTAATGATCCAGCTGAAATTCAGCCATATTGAAGGCTATATAGGAATTGCCAACCTTATGGTTGACTTTTGAACTAAATCGAACTATAGTCCTTCTTCTTGCTCTTCATCTTTGTCAGTCTCCTTCACCTTCCGTGTAAGAGCTTCGCGGATTATCTTCCTCAGTTCCAGTTTTTTCTTTTCAACTTCCCGCCTTGATGCAGGCCGAAAATACTCTGCGTATCTGCATTTGGCCAAACTAACGTCTATATCATCCATGTTGCCTTTTATATCCACTCCCAGTCTTACTGGCAATGGAGATTCCACAATGGAAACATGGTAATCATAACTCATGTCAAAATTATGCCTCCCGGACACCACCGCCTGGTATTTATCCATCACGATCAGGAATGGGTAAATATCAATCTCGTTGCGGAAGATGGTGAATTCGGCAGACAGGAAATCAACCTTGTTTTCGGTTTTTTTGCTGAATCTGAGCTTTTTTGCAATCTCGCTGAAAGTCTCTCCATCCATCAGTACCAGGTCATCCCCTTTGATGGACGAGGCACCCCGTAGCGTCGATTTTTTAATGTTATACAGAGAGTCCAGGTAGGTCTCAACGGCAATGTGGAATTCCCCCTCCCCTGCAAATGACCGCAGCATGGGCATCAGTGAATCGATGTCAGGGATCATGTCCAACAATTCACCGATCTCGACATCGAGCATATGGTAATCCAGTCCGAGATACAGGTGGTTCTTCCGTGGGGTACGATACATAGCTGTCAGTTGCATCCTGGCGGCAGGGGTCTTAAAGGTAAGTTCATCGAGCAACAGTATCCCGTCGCTTACCTGCACTTTGCCCAAAACATTGGTAGCCGTGTCAATGCCTAAGGTTGCCGTTTTTATATTGGTATTGAGCAACACATCTACTCCCTGCGGTACCATGTACGGGCCTGCGTATATGGCATCACCTTCCGCAGCTTCAGGCTGTTCTGCTGCGGTGGTATCATCGTTCCCAAAGCCGCTTGTGAGGGCCAATATCTGTTCAATATCGGTGGCATCCGAAACAAAACTGAATTCACCCCGCAGTATTGAATCACCCCTGAAATATGATAATATATTGTTCAAATCTCCTGTCAGCCGGAAATCAGACTTATCTATTTTCATGCTGGCCTCCTCAATGCTGAAAGTTTCTGGTTCAAAATCCATTTTTATGGAAGGGATCTCAATGGGATGAGGAAAACCAGCGAGGGTAATGCTGCCCTGATCCATGTCGATAAAACCCTTAACGAGCCACCTGAGGAAGAAGTCCTTTTGGGTATTGTCATTCAGGATATCGGTGTCAATGTTAATCTTTTCAGCCAGGGCCGAACTATGCCCGAAAGTGGTTCTCAGCATATCACTGTTGTAAGCCATCATCATCCTGGGCTGGTCAGGCTGGTCAGGCCTGGGAGAAAGGGATACTTTCCCATCCGGACGGGAAATGGCAATGCTCATGGAATCCATCCCGGCAGATAAGG
>Ga0111175_1194_pt1 | contig 10378 bp, 5 predicted proteins | sample DeeMarSWOR324_28_FD_80228 | JGI IMG/M metagenome (GOLD analysis project Ga0111175, IMG submission 80228) | Bacteroides sp. SM23_62
CAATGGACTTATCCGGCTGCAGGCGGAACTCGATACCAGGATACAGGAAATCGCATCCTATGACGAACAGGTCGACAAGCTGGAGAGGGAGTTGACAGATAAGCGGGACCAGCTTCAGAAGCAGGCGGCCGAACTTAGTGACAGGAGGAAAAAAATCCTGCCTGAGATAGAAAAGGTGGTCAACGATATGCTGAAGGTGCTTGGCATACCCAATGCCCTTTTCAGGGTCGAACACAGGGAGCTGGATGGTTTTACCGAAAACGGGAAGGATGAGGTTGAATTCCTTTTTTCAGCAAACAAGCAGGTCCTGCCACAGGAAATTTCAAAGATTGCCTCGGGAGGCGAACTTTCCAGGCTGATGCTGAGCATCAAATCCCTCCTTTCCGATTCCCTGGAACTGCCCACCATCATATTCGACGAGGTCGATTCTGGCGTGTCCGGTGAGATTGCCGAAAAGGTAGGGGCGATCATGAAAAAGATGTCACTCGGGAAACAGGTCATCAATATTACCCATCTTCCCCAGGTTGCCGGGAAAGGAGATTTCCATTACCTGGTGCACAAGTTTGATGAAGGAGGAGCCACCATCACTGACATCAAGTTGCTTGACGATGAGGACCGGGTGCTCGAGATCGCCAGGATGCTCAGTGGCGAGGAACTTACAGAGGCTGCCATATCGAATGCACGGGAATTGCTGAATTGACCCTCCGGGTGAAATCAATTTACTATATTTGCAGCCAATCCAAAATTCTTAAAATCATGGCTTACGGTTTATTAAAAGGCAAGAGAGGAATTATTTTCGGTGCCCTCAACGACATGTCCATTGCCTGGAAGGTGGCCCTAAAAGCCCATGAGGAAGGTGCCCGTTTTACGCTGACCAATACGCCTGTGGCACTGCGCCTGGGCACCCTGAAAGAACTGGCTGAAAAAACCGGGTCGGAGGTGCTCCCGGCAGATGCGACAAACGTTCAGGATGTGGAGGATTTACTGCTGAAATCCATGGAGGTTTTGGGAGGCAAGGTCGATTTCATCCTGCATTCCATCGGCATGTCGCCAAATGTACGGAAAGGCTTGCCATATGACAGGTTGAACTATGATTTTTTCCTGAAAACACTGGATATCTCCGCGCTGTCTTTTCACAAGCTCCTGATGCTTGCCCGGAAGCATGATGCCATTGAGGACTGGGGTTCCGTCGTGGCACTGTCCTATGTGGCCGCCCAGCGCACCCTTTTCGGTTACAATGACATGGGTGACGCCAAGGCCCTGCTGGAATCCATCGCACGCAGTTTCGGATACATCTATGGCCGTGACAAGAAGATCCGTGTCAACACCATTTCACAGTCCCCCACCATCACCACGGCCGGCAGCGGTGTTAAGGGGATTGACACCCTGATCGACTTCACAGAACGCATGTCACCCCTTGGCAATGCTACTGCTGACGACTGCGCCAATTACTGTATCACCCTGTTCTCAGACCTTACCAGGAAAGTAACCATGCAAAACCTCTTTCATGATGGTGGTTTTTCGAGCATGGGCATGAGCATGCGCGCCATTGACCAGTACAGCAAGAGCTTTGATGAGTGTGACTAAGTTCACGGTTGCTGAAAAATTCTGAAAGTTTATTTTATATTTACATCTGGTTAACGATTTATTTACCAGCTTATGGGTACGGTACTGCTCGTGCTGTTCTACTTCTTTTTTCCTGTTCTGGTACTCTATCTGGATAAGAAATTTCACATTGTAAACAAGATCGGTCCGGTTGTCATCTGCTACGGGATAGGACTGCTCATTGGAAACATAGGCATATTCCCTGAGGATTTTGAAAAGACCCAGGAGACATTATTCTCGGTTGTGGTACCACTGGCCATTCCACTGTTGTTGTTCTCACTGGATGTGAAGGCATGGTTCAGGATGGCTGGGAAAACTTTTCTCTCACTTGTCCTTGGACTGATATCCGTCCTGGTCACGGTGATCCCGGGATATTTCATTTTCGGCGGGGGCATACCTGAATCCTGGAAGGTAGGTGGTATGCTGATCGGGGTTTATTCCGGTGCTACGGCCAACATGGCAGCCATAAAAGTAGCACTGGATGTGGATACGGATATCTTCCTGCTGACCCATATTTATGACCTGGTCGTGGGGGCTGTCACCCTGCTTTTTTTAATCACCATCGCACAGCGGACCTTTTTGCTGTTTATGCGTGCCTACAGGCCATCTGACAATGAAAGCAGGGAAGCTGATCGCAGGTCGTACTTTGAACAGTATGAATCATACAGGGAGATCTTTACCCGCCGGATTTTCCTTCCCCTGCTGGCAGCTTTGAGTATTTCAATCCTAATCGCCGGTATAGGTGCCGCGTTATATTTCAACCTTCCGGAAGAATACAATATGACCGTGCTGATCCTGGTCATTACGACCCTGGGCATACTCGCTTCTTTTATTAAAAGCATCAACAGGATTGAGAAGACCTTCCAGGCCGGGATGTACCTGATCCTTATCTTCTGCCTGGTAGTGGCCTCCATCGCTGATTTCAGCCTTTTCACCATGGATTCCTGGCCATTGCTGATGTGGATCGTGCTAGCGGTGATAGGTTCCCTGTTTATTCACGGGATATTATCCCGGATCTTTAATGTTGATGTGGATAATTTCCTTATCATATCCACTGCCCTTTCCATGTCCCCTCCCTTTGTGCCGGTTGTGGCTTCTGCCTTGAGGAACAAGGATATTGTCCTTCCCGGACTGATCATCGGGATCCTGGGTTATGCCATGGGGAACTACCTGGGTGTGTTCGTTGCCTACCTCCTTCGGGCCATCGGCTGAGACAAATCCCTTGTATATTATAAAACATGCCTGCAGGCACCCTACTTTTATTTATTTTCGCTATTTGAAACAGTCCGGGAATGAGTTTGCTTATAACTTACATAAAATCCTTACTGGGGACTGAATATGAACCAGTACCATTTGTATCCGGAAAGGAGATGGGCCGTTTGAGCAGCTTTGAAAATGCATGGTTACTGCTGCATGAGGGCAAGATAGAGGATTTTGGCACCATGAAGGAACTGGACCGGAAAGCTTTTCACGGACAATTCTTCCAGCTCAAGGAGATCGCTGCGAACGGAAAACTGGTGATGCCCGCCTTCTGCGATTCACATACCCATCTGGTATATGCAGGCAGCCGTGAGGTCGAATACATGGATAGGATCCGTGGACTGTCCTACGAGGAAATCGCCAAAAGGGGAGGGGGGATACTGAATTCCGCCGCCCTGTTACAGGCAACGCCTGAAGATGAACTTTATGAACAGTCCCTGTCCAGGGTCCGGGAGATCATGCGGCAGGGAACAGGGGCGGTCGAGATCAAGAGCGGTTACGGCCTGACCACAGAAGCCGAACTGAAAATGCTCCGGGTGATACGAAAACTCAAGGAGACTTCACCATTGGATATCAAGGCTACTTTTCTGGGGGCCCATTCCATTCCATTGGCCTACAGGGAGGATCCGGACAGCTATGTGGACCTGGTGGTCGGGGAAATGATACCTGCCGTAGCTGGCGATGGACTGGCAGATTTTATCGATGTTTTCTGTGAAAGGGGTTTTTTCACCGTTCCCCAGACCGAAAGGATCCTGGAAGCTGGCATAGCCAACGGTTTGCACCCCAAGATCCATGCCAATGAACTAGATTTTTCAGGCGGGATACAAACCGGGGTAAAATACCGGGCTCTGTCAGTTGATCACCTGGAGTATACCGGTGATGAGGAGATACAATGCCTGCTTGGGTCGGGCACCATGCCCACCCTGCTGCCAGGGGCTTCTTTTTTTCTGGGACTCAAATATGCACCTGCAAGGGAGATGATAAAGGCAGGTCTGCCCGTTGCCCTTGCTTCTGATTTCAATCCCGGCAGTTCCCCATCAGGCGATATGAAATTCATCATGTCCCTCGGATGTATTAAGCTCCGGATGTTGCCCGAGGAGGTTTTACACGCAGTCACCATCAATACGGCCTATGCCATGGGATTACAGGAAACTCACGGGACCATCTGCAGGGGGAAGAAAGCGAATTTGATCATCACAAAAGAAATACCGGGACTTGCATACCTTCCTTATGCCTACGGAAGTGATCTGATCGATACGGTGATCCTGGGGGGAGAGATTGTAAGACATTCATTGTCAGCATAATAGTCTAATTAACCATACGACCATGATGAACCGGCTTATCGAATGTGTACCGAATTTCAGTGAGGGCAGGGACATGAACCTGATCAAACAGATCACGGATGAAATTGAATCTGTCGAAAAGGTCAAATTGCTGGATGTTGATCCGGGGAAGGCGACTAACCGGACCGTGGTGACTTTTGTGGGACCACCGGATGAGGTGGTCGAAGCAGCCTTCAGGGCTGTAAAAATGGCTGCCCGCCTGATCAATATGAAAATTCATAAGGGGGAACATCCCAGGTTCGGCGCCACGGATGTTTGTCCCCTGGTGCCTGTCGCAGGCATCAGCATGGAGGAGACCGTGGAGTATGCAAGAAAACTGGCGCAACGCATTGGTGATGAGCTGCAGTACCCGGTTTATTGCTATGAATCAGCTGCCTTTTCAGCACAGCGCAAAAACCTGGCAGCCGTTCGTTCGGGAGAGTACGAGGGCTTGCAGGAAAAGCTGTCGGATCCTGACTGGAAGCCGGATTTCGGTCCCGCGAAATTCAGTCCCGCCACAGGTGCCACTGCAGTGGGTGCGCGTGATTTCCTGGTGGCTTACAATATCAACCTGAACACCACTTCCGCCCGCCGGGCCAATGCGATAGCCTTCGATGTGCGGGAGAGGGGAAGGGCAAAGCGGAAAGGGGATCCCCTGACCGGCGAGATCATCAGGGATGAACAGGGGAACCCGGTAATGATCCCCGGAAGTCTCAAAGAAGTAAAGGCCATTGGATGGTACATCGAGGAATACGGGATCGCACAGATATCCATGAATCTTACCAATATCTCCGTTACTCCCGTGCATGTTGCTTTTGACGAGGTCTTTGAGCGGGCAGAGGCCAGGGGTGTCAGGGTAAGCGGCTCGGAACTGGTGGGATTGATACCCCTGAAAGCCATACTGGAGGCAGGCCGCCATTTTCTCCGGAAACAAAAAAGGTCCGTCGGCGTCTCAGACAAGGAGCTGATCAAGATTGCTGTGAAGTCCATGGGACTCGACGACCTGTATCCCTTTAAACCGGAAGAAAAGATCATCGAGTATATGATTGCTGATAGCGGGGCAGCTTCGCTGGCGGGCATGTCGGTCAGGGAATTTATGGAAGAAACGGCTTCTGAATCCCCTGCCCCCGGTGGGGGATCCATCAGCGCCTGTATGGGCAGCCTTGGAACGGCATTGGGAACGATGGTGGCCAACCTGTCGTCCCACAAGCGGGGATGGGATGATCGCTGGGAGGAATTCTCTGACTGGGCAGAAAGGGGCAAGGCCATCCAGGAGGAATTACTGGCCCTGGTGGATGAAGATACCCTTGCCTTTAACATGATCATGGAAGCCTTCGCCATGCCTAAAAATACAGCAGATGAACTGCGCCAGCGGAAAGCAGCCATTGAAGAGGCCACCAGGAAGGCAATCCTCGTGCCTTACCGGATCATGAAAACGGCTGCCGCGGCCCTGGAGATCCTGAAAGCCATGGCTGAAACCGGGAATCCTGACTCTGTTTCTGATGCGGGAGTAGGGGCCCTGGCCATCAGATCCGCTGTCATGGGGGCCTTCCTGAACGTTAAGATCAATGCGGGGAATCTCGAAGACAAATCTTTTACAGAGAAGATCTTAAAGGAAGGCAGGGAACTGGAAGTTTCGGTTTGCCGAAAAGAGGCCGAAATCCTTAAAATTGTTGAAGCCCGGCTTTAGCTAGAATGATTCTAAATAAACACTGCTTGCATACTGAAAAAAATGTAACGGAAATCCCGTGTTCATGGTACTTTCAGAACTGCAGCCCCTTTGCAACTCCTGCTATAGCTGGCAAACGGCATATGAGTCCTTTTCCAAGGCCGGTGGAAGTTCCTTCAATGGCAGGTATAATGCACTTTCCATGACGAATTATTATGACTGTTAATTTTTTTGTTCAAAATATTTTTTTTTAGATTTGAGACCTTAAATAATTTAATTTAACCGCTTTCTTATTTTAAACCTAAAATTTTTATCTATGAAAAGATTGACTAGTCTTTTTGTATGTTTTGTGCTTCTTGGCTTCCAGGCCATGATGGCACAGGACATACAGATCAGTGGTACGGTTACTGATGCGAGTGGTGCACCCCTGCCGGGGGTTTCAATTGTAGTGAAAGGGACTACAACGGGAACAGCCTCCAGCGTCGATGGTAACTTTGAACTACCTGTGCCACCCGGAGCTACATTGGTTTTTAGTTCGGTTGGTATGAAATCACAGGAGATTGCTGTCGGCAACCAGACAGTAATCGATGTGGTCCTCGAAGCTGATATCGTGGGACTCGATGAAGTCGTGGTAACAGCCCTTGGTATTACCCGGGAAAAAAAGTCACTCGGTTATGCGACACAGGAAGTTGCCGGTGAAGAGGTTAACAAAGTGAAAACCGACAACTTCATTAACTCGATGTCCGGTAAGGTGTCCGGTGTCCATGTAAAATCAAACGGGAACCTTGGCGGATCCACCAACGTGGTCATTCGTGGCGCCAAATCCTTTATCGGGACGAACCAGGCATTGTTTGTCGTTGACGGTGTTCCTATTGACAATGCCAATACGAATAACCAGGGCCAGAGAGACGGCCGCAGCGGTTATGACTATGGTAATTTTGCCGCAGACATCAATCCTGCCGATATTGAGTCCATCAGTGTACTCAAGGGAGCAGCTGCTACCGCCCTTTACGGCTCAAGGGCCGCCCGCGGTGTCATCATGATCACCACCAAAAAAGGATCCATGATACCGGGAAGGGCTGTCGGCGTTGAGATCAACTCAAGTGTTTCATTCGGTACTTATGACAAGAGTACCTTTCCAAAATTCCAAAAAGAATATGGAGGCGGTTACGGCCCTTACTACAGTGGGGGTGATTATCCGGGCCTCGAAGAATTTGACCTGGATGGTGACGGAACGGATGACCTGGTTGTACCATTCTACGAAGATGCTTCCTTTGGTGAGAAATTTGATCCGAACCTCATGGTATATCAATGGGGCTCACTTTATCCTGAATCCCCGACCTACGGGCAGAAAACACCCTGGGTTGCTGCCAAGAACGATCCCGGGACTTTCTTCCAGACCGGTGTAACCTGGAACAATAATGTTGTGGTTTCCGGGGGAGGCGAGCGGGCTACCTTCAGGCTTTCCTACACCAACTTCAATCAGAAGGGAATTGTTGAAAACAGCGAACTAAAAAGAAATAATTTCCTGTTAAGCGGTACCTATAGAATTACCCAGAAACTGTCCGTTACGGGATCTGCCAATTACGTTGACACCAGGGCAAAGGGGCGTAATGGCACGGGTTACAGCCAGAATATCATGTCCATGTTCCGGCAGTGGTACCAGATGAATGTGGATATCCAGGAACAGCGGGATATTTACTTTGCTTCCAATGGTGGGAATCGTACCTGGAACCCGGTTTATTATGATGATCTTGATCCGATCTACTGGAACAATCCGTACTTTCACCTGTATCAAAACTACCCGTCTGATGAAAGGGGACGACTCATCGGATATGCGCAGGCAGATTATGCGCCATTGCCGTGGCTTACCTTCATGGGACGTGTTTCTGTTGATACCTATAAATACCTGCAGGAAGAAAGGAAAGCCGTGGGATCGGTTTCCGGCGAGCTGGGTGTTGACAGGCCTGATGTAACTTCAGGATATTCAAGATATACCAAGAATTTCATCGAGACCAATTTTGATGCCATGGCGAAAGTGGCCAGGGACCTGTCTGACAACATCGGTCTGGTTGCATTCATCGGTACCAATATTCGCCGTCTGCAGGACGATAGAGTTTTTGCTTCCACGAACGGCGGATTGAGCGTACCCGAAGTTTATGCACTTGGCGTAAGCGCAAGCCCGATGCTGCCTCCTGAGGAAAATTTCCAGGAATTGGGAGTGAACGGTTATTTTGGCGGTCTTTCATTGGAATTTGCCAATACCTTTTTCCTGGACGGAACCTACCGGATTGACCAGTCATCCACCCTGCCATCCGATAACAGGACATACGGCTATCCATCCATTTCCGGTAGTTTCCTGTTCTCCGAACTGCTCAATGCTGGCTGGCTGAGCTATGGTAAACTAAGGCTGAATTACGCAGAGGTAGGCAACGGAGGCCAGTGGGGATACCTGCGGGATGTCTATACGCCTGCCGCACCTTTTGGGGGCGCATCTATTGCCTCGGTAAACGGCAGGAAAAGAAATCCTGAACTGAAGGAGGAAAGGACCAAGAGCCTTGAAGCCGGCCTTGATCTGAATCTGTTCATGAACAGGTTAAGGCTTGATCTGGCTGTATACCAGACAACATCGGTTGACCAGATCATGCCGGTTGCCGTATCATTTGCAACGGGTTATACCGACAGGATCTATAATGCCGGTGACATGGAAAACAAAGGTGTTGAAATCACACTGGCTGGTACACCTGTCAAATCTGCTTCATTCTCCTGGGACATAGGCCTGAACTGGACGAAGAACGTAAATGAGGTAACCAAACTGTATGGTGATATCGAGAACCTGCAACTCGATGGTGGATTGCAGGGTGGAGTTTCTGTGAATGCCCGTGTCGGGGAACCGTATGGTACCATCCAGGGGACTGACTTTGTTTATCACGACAATGGAGGGCAAATTATCAAATCCAACGGTTTTTATCAGCTGACACCAACCAGTGATATAGTCATCGGTAACATGATGCCGGACTGGCATGCTGGTCTCAACAATACGCTGCGCTATAAAAACCTGTCGCTGGACTTCCTGATAGACTGGCAGCAGGGAGGAGACCTTTTCTCGGTTGACCTCTGGTATGGCATGGGGACTGGCTTGTATGAAGAAACAGCAGGTAATAATGACCTCGGAAATCCGATGCGGAACACGCTTGCTGATGGCGGCGGTATTATCAATCCCGGCGTGATGGATGACGGAACGGAAAATACCATCAGGGTTGCCGCTAACAATTATGCCGCTCGTGGCTGGGCACGAAGCCCGAATGCACGTTACGTCTATGATGCCTCCTATGTTAAGCTGCGTGAGGTTGTGCTTACCTACAACCTGCCAGGTGACCTGATGGCCAAAACCTTCATCTCCCGTGCATCGCTGAGCCTGATCGGTTCGAACCTGTGGATCATCCACAAGAACCTTCCGCATGCCGATCCTGAGATGGGACAGAGCTCCGGTAATGTTCAGGGATGGCAGAGTGGTGTCATGCCGGCTGTACGTAATATTGGTCTGAGTCTTAACCTCCAATTCTAAATCAAAAAGCAATGAAAAATAAATATTTGTTATTCATATTAATTGCATCCATCCTGGTAGCCTGTACGGATAACTTCGATGATATGAACATCGATAAAAAAAGGCCTGCAGAAGTACCGGGGGATGCAGTATTTACCAGCGGGCAAAAGAATCTCGTTGATCAGATGTCCACGCCGAATGTGAATCTCAATATATTCAGGCTGGTCGCGCAATACTGGACAGAAACCACCTATACAGACGAGGCAAACTATGATCTGGTGAACCGTACCATCCCGGACCTGACATTCCGTGAGTATTACAGGGATGCTTTGAAGGACCTGGACGAAGCCGCAAAGTTGATCGCAGAAGAGGAAACATTGACCGATGCTGAAGCCAAGAGCAAGAAGAACAGGCTCGCTATTATTGAGCTCGTGACCTGTTTTGCATACCAGCACCTGGTTGACATTTTCGGCAATGTGCCTTACACCGAAGCGCTTGACCTTGGACAGGTGACCCCTGCATACGATGATGCATGGACCATTTACCAGGATCTAATCTCCCGCGTCAATGCCGCTCTTGGCAACCTGGATGACTCCGGCGGCAGTTTCGGGGGACAGGACCTGGTCTATGGTGGTGATGTGGCAGCATGGATCAAATTTGGACAATCCCTGAAGCTGAAGATTGGGATCACCATTGCTGATCATGATAACACACAGGCGAGAAGCCTGGTTGAAGCTGCTGTAGGTGGCGTATTTACCGATAATGCAGATAATGCATTGCTGCATTATCTGGGGGCGCCACCCAACTCGAACCAGATTCATAATGAACTTGTGCTTACAGGCCGGAAAGACTTCGTTGGTGCCAATACCATGGTCGACATCCTGAATGACCTGGAGGATCCCAGGAGAGCAGCCTACTACACACAGGTTGATACATCCACTGAATCGGGTGTGGTCAAGCTTGCCTATGTGGGCG
>Ga0111175_1195_pt1 | contig 10317 bp, 13 predicted proteins | sample DeeMarSWOR324_28_FD_80228 | JGI IMG/M metagenome (GOLD analysis project Ga0111175, IMG submission 80228) | Bacteroides sp. SM23_62
ACTTCCATAAAATGGAATTCGTAACCAAAGGAGTTGGCCGGTTTTCGATCGGCATCTGGATTGCCCTGGTGGCAATCGTACTTACGCTGTTGGCATGGATCATGCAAAGTTATTCACTGATTGACTGATAGGGAGCAATCAGGCTGGGATTCCAAAATGAAAGCTTCAATGGATCACCAGTCGAACAGGCACTGGCAAACGTTGAGAAAGGGATAGCAATGGCAGATATTTTCTGGCCCCTGCCTTTAACCATAATTGCACTTATCGGGGTAATTGGAAAGAGATTATTCGGTTTTGTTGCAGCAATGATGGATTTTGCAATCTGTATTTATTTCCCGCTCGTTTTTACATTCCAGAGATGGGATTCCCAACGGGATACTGTCTTTGCTGCCCTTATCTTATTTGCCCTTCCTTCGTTGCTGGGATTCTTTAAACCATAATCACATGGATCATCGCCAAGCTTGGTACGGTCACATTTTTACCCTTGCTGCCTGCCCGGGGATATATTGCCTGGCTCGCTAACTATACCTATTACTGGGGAGCTTTTTATACTGGGGAATTGCTGCAATGGTTTAATCGATAATAAAAATAATCTGAGCAAAATTTTAATGGTTTCATATATTTCTCAGGTCAATTTTTTAAATTGACATGGAAATGCAGGTTCAAAGCCATCATAAAAAAGAATCCATCAGTGAAGACTGCATTGTGGTTCTTCCCTTCAGGAATATGAGTTCTGACAGGGAAAATGAATATTTCAGCGATGGCATTACAGAAGAAATTATAAATGCACTTACAAAAGTAAAGGGATTAAGCGTGATCGCACGCACATCTGCTTTTACCTTTAAGGGGAAGGATATTGATGTACGGGATGTGGGAGCACAGCTCAAGGTGGCTTATGTGCTAGAGGGAAGTGTCAGAAAAGCGGGAAATAAAGTCAGAGTGAGTGCCCAATTGATCAAGGCGTCCAATGGATTTCACATTTTTTCAGAAGTATATGACCGCGAGCTTCAGGACATTTTCAAGGTCCAGGACGATATCTCGAGAAAAATAGTAGAGAGGTTTACAGATAAACTCGGGATCCGGGAAACAGGAAAGCATCTAATTACCTCCTCAACCGAGAATATTGAAGCTTATGAACTATACCTGAAGGGAAGGTTTAATTTAAGCAAGGGTTCCTTGGAGGCTACAAATGCTGCCATTCAGTACTTTGAGTCTGCTCAAAGAAAAGATATAGAATTCATTTTACCTCTCACAGGATTGGCGGCCTGTTACACATTCCTTGGCGGATCAGGTTTAATGTCTGTGAACGAAGCATTTAAAAGAGCAAAGGAATATGCCGGGGAAACGAATTTGTTGGATGAAAATGTGGCAGAAACCCATCTTGCGCTGGCAAATAGTTCTTTTTGGTGTGATTGGGATTTTGAAAATACAGGCAAGTCCATCAAAAAGGCCATTAGACTTAGTCCGGGTACTGCCAGCATCCACGGTTTTAATGCGGTATATTTAATGGCTGCTGGCAGATTGGATGAAGCATTTATAGAGGCACAATTGGCTTCCAAACTGGATCCGCTTTCCTTGAAAGAAAAATTTCGTTCAGGTGAATTGTTCTACCGGTCTGGAAGATATATTGAAGCCATAGAAATATTTGATGAAATTCTTGCTGAAAATCCATTTTTTAATCAGGCGAGTATCCTGAAAGCATGGGGCCATTTATTCATAGGTGAATATGAATTAGCCACCAAAATCTTCAGTAAGATACCTATCACATCTGATACCTCCATAACTTTTTACGGGGGACTGGCATTGGTATACTATAAAGCAGGACAGTTTGATAAGGTTTTGGAATGTCTGAAGGAATTCAAGTCAGCTGTTGGAAAAGGATACTCACATTGGCTGAACTACAATTACACTCTCATATTTCGGGCACTTGATGAAACAGAAAAAATGTTCGAGTCGCTTGAAAAGTGCCTGACTGAAAAAACCACACCATTAATATTCATCCAGGTGGATCCTGTGTGGGATGATTTCAAGTCTGATCCAAGATTCGTTGAACTGGTCGAAAAGACATTTATTCCTGAGAAAAAAGACAGGATGGTATCCATTCAATCTGATACCAGGGAATCGCTTGAAATCAACCTGCGAAAGCTGGTTTTTGTTGAAGCCCAGGAGAATTACTCCAGGATTGTATGGCTGGAGGGAGATAAAATCAAAGAAAAACTGCTGCGAGTAACTCTAAAGAATATTGAAGGCCAGATCGTTGGCAGTAATATCGTCAGGTGTCATCGTTCCTATATAATCAATACGAATTTTCCCTTTTCCATCCTTGGTAACTCTAATGGTTACCGGTTAGCGTCAAAGCAAATCAGGGAGACCATTCCCATTTCAAGGAGCCTCGGAAAAGAAATTGTGGCCAGGCTCAGAGACCGCTGATATCATATCCCGCCTTATACCATTCATCCCCTGGCTATTTTTATTTCGTCGCTGGGACTGATCGGGTTGGCGTCATATGGTGTGGTCCGGAGAACCAAGGAGATTCAGGAAAGTTATGGGTGCTCAGCTATCAGAAATTATCAGGATGCTTTCCAAAGATGCATTTATTTATATATTGCTACTGCTAATGTTATTGCCTGGCCGGCAGGTTATTTTTCATGAAAAGTTGGTTGCAGAATTTTGCTTTCAGAGTAGGTTTGCATGCATATATAGCTGCCAGATCCAAGCCGGCCGATTCACTGAGGTATGAATAGATTGAAATAATGAGTAACTTCTGTTCGTAAAATGGTAATTCAAGTTTAACTAATTTCATTTCTGATGAAAAGAATTAACATCTTGGCCATAATTTCATGTTTCGCCGCCATTCTGATGCTCCCCTCATGCGCCGTTAATCCGGTAACCGGTAAAAAACAGCTGATGTTCATGTCGGAGGCACAGGAAGTCCAACTTGGAAGCCAATATGATCCCCAGGTCATGGCAACCTTCGGCGAATATAAAAATGAACCTCTGCTTGCCTTGATTGAGGAAAAGGGCAATGAAATGGGACTGATCTCACATCGTCCCAAGCTTACCTACCATTTCAGGATACTGGATTCGCCTGTGATTAATGCATTCGCGATTCCCGGGGGATACATCTACCTGACACGAGGCATTCTGGTACAATTTAATAACGAAGCAGAAATGCTGGGTGTCCTCGGGCATGAGATGGGCCACATTACAGCCCGGCACACGGCCAGCCAGCAAACAAAACAAACCGTTGGTCAACTTCTTTTTGTAGGCGGTATGATTGCATCAGAAGAATTCCGTAAGTATGGTGAATATGCCTTGCAGAGTATGCAATTGCTGTTTTTGAGCTTCAGCCGTGAAAATGAGCGCGAGGCCGATCGGCTGGGGGTTGAATACGCGTCAAAGATCGGATATGATGCCCACAAGATGGCAGATTTTTACCAGGTGCTGGTAAAAATGAACCTGGCCAGTGAACATGGAGGCATTCCTACCTTCCTGTCAACACATCCCGATCCCGGTGATCGCTATAATGCAGTTATACGGGATGCTGCAAAATGGCAGGACAGCCTGGATTTTTTAGCGTGGAAGGTAAACAAGGATAATTACCTGAACCTGATTGATGGTATGGTTTTCGGCGAGGACCCCCGGCAGGGTTTCGTTGAAGGACAAATGTTTTATCACCCGGAATTAAAATTTAAATTCCCGGTTCCTTCAGGATGGTTTTTGGAAAACTCGCCGATGCAAGTCAGAATGAACACACCGGATGGAAAAGCATTGATGGTCTTTACGCTTGCACCACAGGAAACACTTGAGGATGCAGCAAAAGCTACCTTACAGCAGCTGGAGGTAAATCTTCTTGAAAGCAAAAGAACAACCGTTAACGGGCTGCCGGCTATTTCAGCACTGTCTAACCAGGTAACACAGAACCAGTCAACCGGACGGCAAGACACCATCAATATATTGTCCTATTTTATTGAATACAACAGCCTTAATTATGTTTTTCATGGAGTATCCGCCCAGGCTGATTTTAATACTTACCTTCGTGTATTCGAGCCAACCATGGTGAACTTTGATAAACTGACCGAACCCTCGAAATTAAATGTACAGCCCAAAAAGATCAGGATAAAGGAAGTACAGCGCGCAGGAACCCTTGCCGATGCTTTCCGGACTTTTGGTATTCAGCAGCAACGGATGGAGGAACTCGCTTTTCTGAATAATATGGAACTATCTGATCAGGTACCGGCCGGAGCACTGATCAAAATTATAGGAGATTAATCCGGGATTTTATATCCAAGAAAAACATCAACAAATTCATTACCCTCGAAAGAAATCCCCGCAGATCGCTGACCCGCAGCCACTCACAACCCTCTCTGGACTGAATCATTATAGAAGGGGTCGTTTTAAATAACTTCATTCGCCATACATGCTTAACGCTTCAATAAGGTCATTCACTTCATCGTTATAGGGAGCATCACAACCGTAAAAGATCTCATCCCTATTTACATCCGCAGTACCGTACAATGAATCATTGAGCTTATCATAATTTGACAGGATTCCACCTTTTAAGTTTACTCCGGTAAAAAGTCCTTTGCTGCCATGATAGGCATAAATTTCCGTCTCAAATGTAATATCAGTACTTGATGAAAAACTGTTATTATCAGGTCCTGCTGCAACTCCAACATCACTACCGAGGATAATTTCTTCTTTATGAATACCAATAATATCTTTTCTGTCTTTGAAAAGCAAGATAATATCTGAAGCCTGTGGGCCGATTTTGTATCCCAGGCTTCCTTCACGGAGTGTAACAAAGAAGGGATTGCTCCAGGAACCATCCTCATTATGGATCATTGCAATACCTCTGCCACCCTGTCCATTAAATGCGCCGACTGCTACTTTGCAGGCTCCGGGTAAGATCACAATTCCTTCGGATTTATTAATCAGTCTTTGAGGAATGCCGTTTAGTGGATCCTCCATGACATTGTCAAGGGCCATCACAGCCATTGTGAGTGTTGTTACAGCCTTATCTGAATGAGCAGATTTGCCTTCCCTCATTGAGGCGGCAGCATTCAAATTTCCAACTGTAATAATCAGCATGGAAACTATCATTAGGTTCAACATTGTTTTCATGATTTTATAATTTTTTAATTGATTTTATTTTAACTACACTCAAATGTACGGGGGTGTATACTGTTTGATAAATAATTGAAACGGGTTGATTAGCATTTGTAACAGATGGTAAGATAAATGGGATGAATGGTATTATTTGGTGTGAATGGTTTAGGATGTAACAAATTGCCCTGCTGAAACACCTCTCTTATAATTGAATTTTCCAACACAAGCGAAGATGTTAAATGTATGTCCGATATCCATGGAATTAACTGAAGTCAAACATGACCGGACTTCAGTTTTATTAACGAATTCACCAGCATGAAGGATTAACCTGGTTAACAGATCTCAAAACAGAAGCCATACGAAGATTAATTTAGTGGTGATAGTTCAACTGTGGAATTAATAGCATACCTTTGAACCGGTTTGAAAACTTGCGCTTTTATTTACTAATGCCTTGCTCCCTGTTAGTTCATCACTGCTCTCCTTTTTGAATCAATTATGCTAGAAACCTTCATTTACGGTTTCTAAAACCACTCGCTCCCAGGTACAGGAGTATTCCTGAATTGTCCACTCAAAGGCTAGGAAGCCGGACTCCCAGGATCTTTTCAAAATGGATTTTAGAACCTGCGATTGATGAATTAACAATTTAAATTATTTAAATAATGAACATTTATGAAGGAAACCTCAATTACGAGGTGAATGAGAATGACCTGGCAGCACTATTTGAATCATACGGCACAGTCAATTCTTCAAAAATCATTACAGATAAGTATAATGGAAGAAGCAAAACCCAGAAAAGAAAGTTCTAACCTTTAATATCTTACCTTGATGATAAGTGGAAAAATTATATGGTACAGCGAAATCAAAGGATTTGGTTTTATCGAAATGGAGAATGGCGAAAATATTTTTGTTCACCGAAGTGGCTTAAAAGGCATTTACGGTGGTCTGAAACCAGATCAGAAAGTTGAATTTGAAACCAAACAGGGTGAAAAAGGTTTGTTTGCCTTTAATGTAAAATCGACAGATTAAATCACTTCTATTGAAATCATTTTTTAAGAGATCTCAAAAAATATGCATTCCGATCAGTCAGTGGGAATCGGGTGCTGGGATTTTATTTTAAGACGTGCTTTAGTCATAGGGAATATGGTCTGGATCGCTGTGATCTTCTCGGATGGACTGGCCTGTAATATTTCTAAAGTCAAAGCATTATTATAAAATGGATTCGTGCATACTTACTGCAAGAAAACAGTCAATGGAAAAATAAGATGAGGCAACTGAAGATTTCACGGCAAATAATGCAGCGATCCGAAGCATCGGTTAATCGTTATTTTCAGGAGATCAGCAAGTATCCGATGATTTCCCCGGATGAGGAGGTTGAGCTAACCATCCGAATCAGGAATGGGGATGAGGATGCCTTGCATAAGTTGGTTGTTGCAAACTTACGCTTTGTAATCTCCGTTGCCAAACAATTTCAAAACCAGGGTTTGTCATTTCCCGATCTAATCAATGAGGGCAACCTGGGACTTGTAAGGGCTGCAAAAAGATTTGATGAAACCAGGGGATTTAAATTTATTTCCTATGCCGTCTGGTGGATACGTCAGGCAATTATACAGGCCATCTCGGAGCAAACAAGGGTAGTAAGATTGCCACTCAACAGGCTTTCCTCAATACATAAAATCTCCAAGGCAATTCTCTGTCTTGAACAGGAGTTTGAAAGAGAACCTACAGATGCTGAGATTGCCGAACACCTTAATTTAACGAATGATGAAGTAAATATTGCCAACAAAATTAAGAACAAGCAAATTTCTTTCGACAAACCACTTTCACATGAGGGTAGTGATGAACTCAACCTTTATGACCTTATACAGACCGGAAATATTCCATCCCCCGACGAGGAGATTATGAAAGAATCCATCATTACTAATCTTAACCGGGCCCTTAGCAAACTAAGCGATAGGGAAGCCAATATATTATCTTTGTCGTACGGTTTGTCCGATACAGCGGTCAATACCCTGCAGGAAATCGCCATGAGATACAATATGTCATCAGAACGTGTCAGACAAATCCGAAGCAACGGGATACTCAAACTCAAGAGACTCCTGAAAGACAATACCACGTTTATGGATTACTAAACACCTGAAGGCTTACCCTTTGTGAATCCTTCCCCGGCTATGTTGTTTTACTGGAAAAGTAGATGTTACAGGAACTGGCTAATGACTAAGTCTGTCATCGAAGAAACCGTATCTGGGCAATTATTCTGCTTTAATAAGTTGATTATAAATTAAAAACGATCTTCCTGTATGTAATTATTTCGGATTGATCCCTGGAATCCTTATGATATGTGCTTTTCCCTGCTTTTAGATCGGTTTATTCATCATGATTATTCTATTCCTTGTCTAAATAATAAAGGACTATTTAGTATTAATTATTGTAATTTGAATTCCTCGATTAGCAAAAATAAGAGTATTATACATACTGATCTTTGATAGAAGTTATTTATTAGAAAGGAGTTATAAAATGGAAAAGTATCTAATTGAAGTGCCTCATGAAGCTACAAAATCTGCCTGCGCTAATGCAGTGCGTGTATTTATGCAGACCGGCTCACACTTTCTAGCCAACGCTGATTGGGGTTGTTATGATGGTGAGCATAAAGCCTGGTTGCTGGTAGAGGTAGAGAATAAAGACCAGGCCCACCAGATTGTCCCACCGATCTTCAGATCGGAAGCAAAAATTGTTAAGCTCCATACATTCACACGGGAGGAGATGGAAAATATTGAAGAAGTACATACTGTTTAGGATTAATTCTGGATCATGAAAAAGATGCTGAAGGTTAATGGTATTGTATACTTTTTATATTCACCTGATAAGTTTTATTAGTTTCGTGGAGACTAATCCTGAACAAAGCAGATGGACATCATCGATAGAAAAGCCCATTGGAACGAAATTTATAAGACCAAGAATACCGAACAGGTGAGTTGGTACCAGGCTGTACCTGTTACATCCCTCAACTTCGTGAAGCAATATAACCTGCCAATGTCCGCTAGAATTATAGATATTGGAGGAGGTGACAGTTTTTTCGTTGACCATCTTCTTGATTTGGGGTACCGAGATATTACTGTCCTGGACATTTCTGAGAACGCGATAGGAAAGGCAAAGCAACGTCTGGGTGAACAGGCAAATAAAGTACAATGGATAATTGCTGATGCAGTCGAATTTAATCCTTTAGAAAAATATGATGTCTGGCATGACAGGGCTGCTTTTCATTTTCTGACCGACGATAAAGACATAGAAAAATATATTGAAATTGTCAGTTCAAATATTTTTCCGGCAGGATACCTGGTAATCGGGACCTTCTCTGACAAGGGACCTGAAAAATGCAGCGGGCTTAATATCAAACATTATTCCGAGGGTACAATGACCGAACTGTTAAAGGGCCATTTCGAAAAACGGGAATGTACGCAGATTGACCATCAAACACCCTCCGGTTCAATTCAGCATTTCATTTTCTGCAGCTTTAGACGCAAGCGTTAGATAATATTACTTTCTTACGGATAAGTTGAATAAGCTATATGATCAGGAATCACGAATAGGTAATGTATTCCTGGTCTTTGCCATCCTGGCAATATTTTTTGCCTGCCTGGGATTGCTTGGACTTTCATCTTTTATGGCAGAACAACCTACCAAGGAAATTGGTGTCAGGAAAGTAATGGGTGCAAATGTGCCGGTTATTATCAGGCTGATGTCACGAAAAACTTTAGTCCTTGTGTTGGTTGCAGCCATTATTTCTTCCGTGATTGCCTGGTACTACATGAATAACTGGCTTGAATCTTTCTTCTATCGCATCAAGGTTAGCCCTGTGCTGATTTTACTTGCTTTTGCTGCGGCCCTTGTCATAGCGTTGATTACGGTTAGTTTCCAGACTATTTCTGCAGCCATGCGTAATCCCGCCGAAGCCCTCCGCTACGAATAAATCCCCACAGATCCATGACCTGAGGGGATTTCGAGCAGCTTGAGGAGGTAGTACAAGCGCTGTTTTATTTGCCATACATGACCAAAGCTTCAATCAGGTCCTTAACCTCATCGCTATAGGGTGTTTCAATCCTGTAAAATATCTCATTCGTGCTTACATCATCTACACCGTAAAGTGATTCACTAATCTTCTCATTATATGAGAGGATTCCTCCTTTCAGGCTCACCCCGGCGAAAAGTCCTTTGCTCCGGCAATAGGAATAGATTTCTGACTCAAACGTAATATCAGTGCTGGATGAGGAACCTTTATCAACTGGCCCTGCTGCGACACCTACATCACCACCGAGGGTAATATCTGCCTTGTCAATTTCAATGATATCATTCCTGTCCTTGAAAAGCATTACGATGTCCGATGCCTGTGCGCCAATCTGGAAGCCCAAACTTCCCTCACCAAGGGTAACAAAGAAAGGATTGCTCCATGAACCATCCTCTTTGCGGATCATGGCAATTCCCCTTGCACCCTGGCCTCCCAAAGCACCAAGAGCCACTTTGAAAGCACCGGGAAAAATCACAATTCCTTTCGAGCTATTGATCAGGTCTTGAGGTATGCTGTTTTCGGGATCTTCCATAATATGGTCAAGTGCCATCACAGCCTTTTTAAGCGTTTTTGCTGCCTTTTCGGAATCCGCAGATTTACCTTCCCCGATAGAGGCTGCAGCATTTAAATTTCCAACGGTGATAATCAGCATGGAAACCAGGATTAAATTCAACATTGCTTTCATAATTCTAAGATTATTATTTGATTGATTTTGTTAAACAACACCCAAATGTATGGGAGTGTACACTATAATATTAAATGTTTGCAACGGGTTGATTAGCATTTGTAACAGATGGTGAACCAAATGGGATGAATGGTGAAATTTGGTGTGAATGACGTAGTCCTATACAGGTTTACAAAATATTCATAACTTGAACACTTTAACAGCAGGTAGTCCCCTCGCAAGGATTCACAATTATGGAACCACTACGTATCCTGCCGACGAAATTATATATTCCTCCTTCCCGCGCCGAAACTGTTATTCGACATCATTTGCTCAACCTTATCAATGATAATTTCAGGTTAAAAACTATACTGGTGGCTGCTCCGGCAGGTTTTGGAAAGACAACACTGGTATGCAATTGGATCCAGCAGTCAAATCATCCGGTTGCATGGTTTTCTGTAAGTGAGGGGGACAATGATCC
>Ga0111175_1260_pt1 | contig 10250 bp, 8 predicted proteins | sample DeeMarSWOR324_28_FD_80228 | JGI IMG/M metagenome (GOLD analysis project Ga0111175, IMG submission 80228) | Bacteroides sp. SM23_62
ATTAAGAAATAAAATTAAAAGTCAAGGATTAATTATTATAGCTGGATATGGTTGGGATCATGTGGCTGGGGCTATTCATGGAAGATTTCGTCAGAGGGAATATGAATTACAAAAGTAATTCTGCTGAGTAAAGACTGAGCAGAGATGAAACCATATAAATGGTTTGGGTATAAACTGCATATAACGTTAGCAGATAATGACCCCCTCGGATTTTGCAGAAGACAAACCGATTCACTTAAAGCTTCTGCTTTCCCCGGTGATGGTGAATGCTTTTGTGGCTTTATTAGCGCACCATATCTAAAAAGAAGATGACTTCTTCATCTGTGCCATCTCCATCGAAGTCGAACTCTGAATTAGCTCCAATATGTAAATTATGTGCATCATATTCGATGTCATAATATTCATATTCTCCCGGATATGTATCATACTCCACGGCTAGCCACTCTTCATCAAAACCAAGTCTGCCTGTGAAAACCATATCATCTCTTCCGGGACGTTTGATTTTAAAAGTAAATCTGCCGTTGTTTTGAATTGTCAGCGTTACACTTCCTCCTTCCTCTATCACATCAATACCATTAAATGTAGCACTGGTGGCAGTCCAGGTTCCAGCGATTTCAGATATTCCTTCTGTTGAAAACTCATCATCATCGCTGCACGCAACGAGAAAAGCAAGAGGCGCTATAACAACAATAAATAACAAGGCCAGGCCTGTTTTTTTCTTCGCAGTGAAATAGATGGATTTTTTCATTTCTCAGAATTTACGATTAGAAATATCAGAACTAATTAACTCTATGATAATAAAAAAATTGGAACTGCAATTAGCACAAATAAGTTACGAAAATATTCTGAAAGTGTTGTAAATGCTGAGAGTCTGATGATAAAGTTAGTGATCAGTCAAATTAAGTATCTCTTCCTGTTTCTGTATGAAATCACGGTCCAGTTCCTCCACCAGGTCAGGCCTTTCCGAAGCCCTGTTGTTGGTTTCCGATATGTCGTCACTGAGATTGAATAACTGCCAGGGTTCACCGGGTTTTGTGCGAACAATCTTCCAGTCGCCCCTGCGGAGGGCGGCATGCCCTTCATATTGAAAGAAGAAGCTTTCATGAGGTGAAACATCGGTCTCACCCGTGAGTACTGGCAAGGGGTCTTTGCCGTCAAGGACCCTGTTTGCCGGAAGATCCGCCCCGGCAATCCTGGCAGATGCTACCAGGAGGTCGGGAGACCAGAGTGGTGTACTGATGACCGAACCGGCGTCGATGTATCCCGGCCAGCGTGCCAGTGCAGCTACCCGGAGTCCACCTTCCCAGCAGGTAACACCGCCCTCCCTCAAGGGATCATTGATGCCAATGTCCACCGGTCTTCCCAGCCTGAAGGCTCCATTGTCCGAAAACAGGAAAACAAAGGTGTTATCATTGATGCCCAGGGAATCAAGGGCATCCAGGACGTTGCCGATGGCATGGTCAAGGGCTGTGATGACGGCATGGTAACGTTTCTGCGGATCAGGTTCGTCAGGGGAAAGCCCATAAGCCTCGGTAAAAGCCCAGTCGGGCGCCTGCCAGATGTTCGGCTCACCGGGAGCCTTGTTGGCAGCACTGGGGAAATGCGGGGCGTTAAATGACAGGTAGACAAACCATGGTTCGGCCCTGCCGGTTTTTTCACTGATGAAATCTATGGCGGCATTGGCGAAGATCTCTGAGCTGTATTCCCCTGTGCGATAAACCTCCTCGGTATTGTGATAGAGATCATGTTTGCCCCTGTAAACATGGTTGAAATAATCCATGTTGCCAGATACATGGCCCAGGAATTCATCGAATCCCCTTTCAGTTGGCCTTGATCCGGGAGCAAACCCGATGTTCCATTTGCCAAAGGCGCCGGTGGCATAATGGGGCACACCCTTTTTGATGATCTGGGGGATGAGGATTTCTGATTGCCGAAGGCCAACCCCATAATTGCCTTCGATGCCGGGCAGCTGGTAATCCAGTTTATTTTGTTGCGGGATCCGGCCTGTCAGCAGTGCAGCCCGGGAAGCCGAGCAGGTTGGTGAGGCTGTGTAAAAACTGGTCAGCCGTGCGCCCTGGGATGCCAGGCGTTCTATGTTCGGGGTTTTGGCGGGCGAGTCAGGATGATAGATGGAAAGGTCTCCGTAACCAAGATTGTCCACGGTGATGATCAGAATGTTCGGGGGTGTATCGTCCGGCTGCCGGGATCCTGCAGAACCACATCCCGGCATGATACAAAAAACGGCCAGGGCCCAAACAAGATTGATCAGGCCTTCAAAGTCAAAAAAATGATCAGTGGCATGTTTCATGACAAGTTTATAACAAATGATCATAAGATAATTAAAATCCATCATTTCCCATACGCCGTATTCTTTCTGTACAGGTTGCCGTTCCATCCTGCTTCTTTCAGGAGTAATTAAAACCTGAAATCCTGCTTCATCCGGGTGTTTTTCTTTAAAACTTGAGCTATATTTACTTGTAAAAAAGATTCCATTAATATGAGTTATTTAGAAGAGCTTTACTCGCTCGAGCATAAAACAGCGGTCGTCATTGGCGGAGGCGGTGTGCTGGCCGGCTGCATGGCAGAAGGACTGGCAAGGGCTGGTGCCGACATTGTCATCCTCGATCTGAACCTGGAAAATGCCACCAAAAAAGCAGGGGAATTGAAGGAATTCAAAGTGAAAACCTCAGCCATCATGGTGGATGCTTCCGATAAGACCGACCTGGAAAAGGCAGCGGCTCAAATCCTTGAAGATTTTGGCTCGGTGGATATCCTGATCAATGCCCCGGGCATCAATTCCGCCACCCCTTTTCTCGAGATTGCTGAAGAAGAATATGAAAAGATCATGAATGTCAACCTGAAAAGTATGTTCCTGGCCTGCCAGATATTCGGGGGGAAAATGATCGAAAAGGGAAGGGGCGGGAGCATCATAAACATTGCTTCCGTCTCCTCCGGACCGCCCCTTTCCAGGGTGTTTACCTACAGCCTCTCAAAGGCGGGGGTGGTTAATCTCACCCAGTTTCTGGCCAAGGACTGGGCCCCCCATAACATCAGGGTCAATGCCCTTGCTCCAGGATTCTTTCCCGCTGAACAGAACAGAAAGATATTGACCCAGGAACGCATTGATTCCATATTCAGGCATACCCCGATGAACCGGTTCGGTGACCCGGAAGAACTGGTCGGTGCCACCATCTGGCTGGCCTCTGAGAAAGCCTCTTCTTTTGTTACAGGTGCTGTTATCCGTGTAGATGGTGGCTTTACAGCGATGACAATCTGATAGATAACAAAGAGCCTGCTGCCACGATGAATGATCAAGCCAATTTCGTTTTTCAGCCTGTTGAAGTCAAGGGGGTCACTTTCCGTAATCCCTTATACATAGCCTCCGGACCGACCACACGGACGATCAAGCAAGTGATGCGGGCTGAAGAGTGCGGCTGGGGCGGTGTCAGTTTAAAACTGAGCATCAGTCCGGAACCCTATATCAATCGCGAGCCACGTTACGGCTGGTTCGCCGATCAGGGGATTTTTGCCTTCACAGCGGAAAAACGGCTGCTGCCTGAGCAATGCCTCGAGCTGATCCGCGAGTCCAGGAAACAAACATCTGACCTGGTGATCATGGCCAACATTACCTATGCAGGAGAGGAGGATATCCATACCGGATGGGGAGGTTTTGCCAGGCAGTGTGAACAGGCCGGGGCCCATATCATCGAGCTGAATATGTGCTGTCCCAATATGTCCTACAATGTCGAGCTTTCCAACAAGGACGAGGTATCAGGTCCACGGACCGGTGCCAGCCTGGGACAGGATCCCGAGGCCGTCAGCACCATCACAAGGGCAGTCAAGGAAAGCGTGTCCATCCCGGTTTTTGTCAAGCTCACACCCGAGGGAGGTAAAATAGCAGAAGTGGCGAAGGCCTGTTTCGAAGCCGGCGCTGATGCCGTTGGTACCACTGCCAACAGGCTGGCAATACCACCCTTTGACATTTACCATCCGGCAGATTCACCTTTTCACCTTCAAAAGGAGTTGAGCCTGTCCTGCTTTTCCGGAGAAATTATCAAACCACTCGGACTCCGGGATGTTTACGAAATGCGTAAACTAATCGGTCCGGGACCCTTTATCACTGGTACCGGTGGCATACGAAATTATCGCGACGTCATTCAGATGGCATTTATGGGTGCTAATATGTTCGGGATCTGCACGGAAACGATCATCTCCGGTTTTGACATTGTCCGGGATATGATAGAGGGTATCCAAAAATACATGAAAGAAACCGGACATACCTCGCTGGATGAGATTCGAGGCTCAATTGTCAACGAACTGAGATCGGCAAAAACGGTCACTTTAAGCAAGGGGCAGGCACAGGTGAAAGACCGCACGCTGTCTGCGCCCTGCGTTGTGTCATGTCCGAACCATGTACCGGCACAGGGTTATGTAATGGCGGTCGCAAAACAAAATTTTCGCAAGGCCTACGATCTGATCACCACATCCAGCCCTTTGCAGTCAGTGTGCGGCTATGCCTGCAACCATCCCTGTGAAACCGCCTGTATCCGGGGCAATATTGATGATCCCGTCAGGATCAAAGAAATAAAACGGTTCGTCCTGGAATACGGCAGGCAGAAAGGATGGACCCCTGTACTGAATATCGCTGAAAAGAAGGGTCATAAAATTGCTATTATCGGTGCCGGACCTGCGGGACTTTCGGCGGCTTTTTATCTGCGACTTGCCGGCCATGAAGTGACCATATTTGAGAAAGAGAAAGCAGCCGGAGGTTTATTGCGTTATGGCATTCCGCGTTTTCGCTTACCGGCCGGGGTAATCGATTATGAAACAGAGATGATTGAGCAACTTGGTGTCATTATTAAAACCTCACAGGAACTAGGGAAAGACTACAGCGTGTCGGAGCTTAAACAAAATGGATTTCACGCGGTTGTTCTTGCCATCGGGGCACAGCAGAGTCTGCCTTTAAATGTGCCGGGTGAAGCTGTTGATGGCTGTTATACAGCAGTTGAATTCCTGGAGAAAATGCAGAAGGGTGAAAAACCGGGTATCGGCGATAAGGTGGTTGTCATTGGCGGTGGATTCAGTGCGGTGGACGCTGCACGAACCTGTTTGCGGCTGGGAGCCGGGGACGTATACATCGCTTACCGGCGGACGAAAGATGAGATGCCCGCCACTCCCGAAGAAATTACAGAAGCGGAAGAAGAAGGTGTAAAGATCATGTACCTGGTTTCACCAAAACAGATTGTAACCGATAAGGGGAAAATCGAGAGCATCCGCCTGGTGAATTTCGTGCTGGGAGAAAAGGATGCTTCTGACAGGAGAAGACCTGTTGAAGTCGAAGGCACTGAATTCACACTGGAGGCGGACACTGTCATCTCAGCCCTTGGTCAGCAATTGGATTCTTTACCGGATAAGGACCTGTCGAAGGTTGCGGTCGATGGTAAAATCAAGGCCGATCCAAATACATTCGAAACCAATATTTCTGGTGTCTATACCGTGGGCGACGCTGCTTTGGGGGCAAGTGATATTATTTCGGCAATAGCCAGTGGTAAACGTGCAGCAGCGGCTGTCGATAAAAAATTATCGGGATCAGAGGCAGTTATTCGTCCCGTTGAGGAACTTAAGCAGGTTGACCTCAATCATGTACTTGAAACGAAAGGCAACGCCCCAAGGACTGCTTCTGTCAGGAACTATACGGTGGAAGCGCATAAGCGCATCAATGGTTTTGAATTATACAGCCGTCCGTTTACAGAGACCGAAGCGGTTCAGGAAGCCGCTCGCTGTTTAAATTGTGGCTGTGGCGAGGGCTGTATGATCTGCGCTGATATTTGCAATGCATTTGCCATTTCCAGCGTTGACACCAAACCCTTTGTGGATAAAGAAGAATGCGTCGGTTGTGGTATTTGTGTCTGGCGCTGTCCCAATGATAACCTGGAAATGATCCCCAGTAATTAATCACGCGCAATGATGGAAAAATTAAAAATTGGTATTGTCGGTTCAAAATTTGCCGCCATGCTTCACGCAGAATCCTATAAAAGATGTTCTTCAGTGCACATGCACTCAACAGCGGCGATTGATAATCTGGAGGAATTTGCAGATCGGTATCAAATACCAAACCGCTACAGTGATTACCGGGAGATGTTTGAAAAAGAAGACCTTGATCTTGTCAGCGTCTGTGTACCGAATTATCTGCACAGGGACGTTGTCATTGCTGCTGCCGAGGCAGATAAAAAAGCGATTATCTGTGAAAAACCTTTGGCGACATCCGTTGAAGATGGTCAGGAAATGGTAAAAATATGCCGCGACAGGCAGGTAAAATTTATGTATGCGGAGGACTGGATTTTTGCTCCGGCGCTAATCAGGGCCAAAGAAATTATCGAGGAAGGCGGTATCGGGGATATCCTTTACGTAAAAGCAAAGGAAACACACAACGGTTCACATTCTGTTTTTGCCCAGCAAAAAAAATATTGCGGAGGTGGATCAATGATCCACCTGGGTATCCACCCGATTGGTTGTCTGCCATGGCTGACAGGTCAGGATATTACCCATGTCATGGGAATGATCACGGAAGGCGCTGATAAGAATTTATTGCATAAGCATTACACGGGAGAGGACTGGGCTGCATCCCTGGTGATATTTGAAAATGGCATGCGGGGCTTTGTGGAAGGGAATTACATTACCTGCGGCGGCATGGACGATACAGTCGAAATATATGGCACAGAAGGGAACATTCATATTGATCTCACGAAAGGATCCCCCCTTACGGTTTACAGTCGTTCAGGTTTTGAATATGCCATCGAAAAGGCAGATTTCACGCATGGATGGACCTGCCCGGCTGTTGACGAGTTTATGTCACTGGGTTATGTGAATGAAATCACCCATTTTGTGGATTGCGTTCAGCAGGATAAACAACCACAGATGGGAACACGCGGTGAGGATGGAATCAAGGCCCTTAAAGTCACTTTCGCAATTTATGAATCGGCAGAGAAGGGACGGTTGATCGAAGTTTCTTAACACAGATAAAAAATAGAGATAAAAATGGCAAAGTACAGTCTGGAACCTGTTAAGGTGCCAAAAGTAAGCACTAAGTTCAGAACCATTAAAACCAGGTTACCCGTTCCTGAATCCCTGAAAATTTTCAGCATACTTTCCGCATCAGAACCCGTATCAATGATGGGCCAGCCCCCTGTGGTCTGGGATAAGGCAACGGGATTTCAGGTGTATGACAAATGGGGCAATAAATGGATAGACTGGTCATCCGGTGTATTGATCACAAATGCGGGTCACGGCCGTAAAAGAATTATCAAAGGCTTAAAAAAAGTACTCGATCAAAAACTGCTGGCGACCTATGTATTTGTCCATGAAAAAAGGGCAGAGCTGACAAAAATGCTTCAGGATTTATCTCCTGATCCTGGAAATTATCAGGTTTTCATTCTTTGCACGGGAAGCGAAGCCGTTGAGAATTGTATCAAGCTGGCCAAAACATATGCACTCAAAAAGCACGGTCCACATAAAAAATATATGGTTTCATTTGAGAATGCTTTCCATGGCAGAACCATGGGCTCCCAGCTGGCAGGTGGTATGGCCGGATTAAAGACATGGCTCATTGATGAAGGCGGGACATTTATACAGGTACCATTTCCTGACGGATATAAGAATGAGGATACATCTTTCGGTTTGTTTCACAGCAGCCTGGAAAACCGGGGCATAAAACCCGCGGATATTGCAGGCGTTCTTACCGAGACTTACCAGGGAGTCGGACCGGATTTCTTTCCCGTTGAATATGCCCAAAAATTGGAAGCATTTTGCCGCGAGCATGACATTGTTACCATATATGATGAGGTTCAGTCCGGCTTCGGGCGGACGGGGAAAATGTTTGCTTATGAGCATTACGGAGTTAAACCGGATTTAATTGCCTGTGGAAAGGGGATTTCATCATCCTTACCCATATCGGCTGTCATCGGAAGAAAGGATATTATGGGATTATATGCTCCCGGGTCAATGACTTCCACGCACTCTGCCAGTCCACTGCCTGTGGTATCTGCCATCGAGAATTTAAAAATCATCGAGAAAGAAAAACTGGTCAAGCATTCCAGAAAACTAGGAGATGTTTTGAAATCCGGATTGGAAAAAATCAAGGCTAAATATCCCGATGTGCTGGGATGTGTGCAGAGTAAAGGCCTGGTTGCCGGGATACAGGTGGTTAAAAAAGGCACCAAAGAGCCCGATGCAGAAACGGCAGTACTAGGAAAATAAGATATGACAACACTAAATTCACCACATCCATTGGATGTTACCATCGTAGGCGGGGGCATGATCTCCCATGACCTGATCCTGCCTGTGGTCTATCATCTGCAGAGAACAGGGATGGTCAATGAGATCAACGTATGCTCCCTGGACGCTGCTCCTCTGAAGGAGCTGAAAAACAGTGCGATGATCCGGGAGGCATTCCCCGGCCAGGATTTTAATGCCCATCCGGCTATTTCGGATCCAGAGGACAATAAATATCCTGATCTGTACAAGGAGGTCATTGCCCGTATGAAGCCCAGGCAGGTGGTCATTGTTGCCATGCCTGACCAGCTCCATTATTCCGTTATTATGGAAGCCCTGAAAAATGACCAGCATATTTTATGTGTCAAGCCACTGGTACTAAAGTATGAACACACCGTGGAAATAGAAAAAATGGCCTATGAAAAAGGGCTGTTTATCGGCGTTGAATACCATAAACGTTTTGACCGCAGGGCATTGATGGCAAAAAAAAGTTATGAACTGAATCAACTGGGTGAATTTGTGATAGGTGAGGCAAAAATGATCGAACCCTATTTTTACAGGTCATCAAATTTCCAGAACTGGTTTACATGCGACCAGACGGATCCTTTTGTATATGTCGGCTGTCATTATGTTGACCTGGTTTATTTTATTACCGGTTTGAAGCCCGTTGGAGTATCAGTCTCAGGAATCAAGGGGAAATTCCCCAACGGGAATGAAGGTTATATGTGGGCCAACGGCAGGGTACGATTCGAGAATGATGCTTTGTTGTCGGTTACGGATGGTTTGGGTTATCCCGATGAAGGGGCGGGAAGTAATGAACAGAACCTGCAAATGTTTTTTGAAGGACCTGGAAAATCAGGTATGATCAAACATGATGACCAGTTCAGGGGGGTCCAGCATGCTTATCTGGAAGGGATCGGGTGCGGTGGATCCAGTTTCAATTTTGTGAGTCCGGATTTCTTTCAGCTCATTCCTTGGGAAGGCAAGGGCCTCAAACCCTCAGGATATGGTTATGAGTCTGTGGCAGCAACCGTTGAAATGGCCCATAAGATTGAAACCGAAGTACTCACCTTATCAGAAGTTGAGTCTCTTAAAAAAAGACAGCAAATCATCAGGGAGGCTGATGAAAAAGGAATTATTGCCACACCTGCGAACAGTTATATCAATGAATTGGTCGTTGAAGCCGCGCGGCTATCAATACTCAATGACGGGGATATGGTTACCATAGAATATGGCCCGCACCCAAAAATTGAACTTCGCGGGACAATGCCTTAAAGAAGCACTCCTTCCAGTGCTTTCTCCAGTTCTCGGGCATGCTTGATGAATTCTTCAACATTCATTTCCTTGAAATATAGAAGACCATGGGTTGCTTTTAAAAGCAGGTTTTCATTGCTGTAAAAGTACTCCTTGCCCAGCAACAATTGTAGTTGTTCCAGTTGTTCGACCCAGATCCTCTGTGCGAGAAGACTGAATTTTCCGTCATACTCGTAACTGGGGAATGATGCATTCACCTGGCTGATATAGCAATTGGTGAAGGACTGGTCCATGATAGACAATGAATTCAATGACACCGGGACAATTACGTTGACATCGGCCGGATGATATCTGAACCAGACATTTCTGTACCCGATGATGCGCAATTTCGAAGTATCTGTCTCCTTTCCCCATTCCCTGACAGCTGCTGCGATCGCCTGCAGGACTTTGTAGTGAGTATCCGGACCACTGCCCTCGGGATCAAATGCCAGGCTGATTACCGTGGGTTTGATTTTTCTAAAGGCCTCAAGGATGGGCGTAACATCACGGCTGCGGTCGGGCTGTTCGGTAAAAATGTCTCCCTTGTAAAAGCCCAGCCTCAGATGATGTACATTTTTTACAGGCACACCATAATGTGCCCATATCAGCTCCTCCTCAAATTCCCGAACCATTCCCTTGAGTTTCTGTATTTTGGGTGGGTTCTGGCTTCCATCATAACTTTTTCT
>Ga0111175_1196_pt1 | contig 10152 bp, 5 predicted proteins | sample DeeMarSWOR324_28_FD_80228 | JGI IMG/M metagenome (GOLD analysis project Ga0111175, IMG submission 80228) | Bacteroides sp. SM23_62
ACTTCCGAAAAATCTTTATCTCCTATTTTGGCAATATAAGGGGTGTCATGGACACCCACGGCATCATAATCAAAGCTGCTGTGGATGCCGGGATCCCTGATATCGGCGGCCCATGGGTTACCCACACCCCACCTGCCCCATGCTACATCAGTCGTCGGACCGCCAATGGCCAGGTTGTTCCTGAAAAAGGCATGGTCCATCGGTGTATTGCCTCCCAATCCCCGGCCAATCTTGATCATGGTATTGTGCAAAATCACATCACCCTGGCTGTAGCGCTGAAGCTTCAAACCTCCGTTGATCAGATTATACATGGCATTGCGGACAAAATAGTTAGGTCCGCCCAATCCGGGTTGTGAGCTGAGTCCTATATAACAATTGGTGATACGGTTACGGAAGATCCTGCAGTTTGAGAAGCAGAAATCCGCTTCAATGGCATCATCCGCAGCCCTGTATATATCATTGTTGTAAATGTCAATACATGTCTGGTTGGAGACATGGCTGTCTTCCATGGTCGAGATGCAATCCCGGAAACCTGTCACCCGGTTATGGCAGATCACGTTCCCCGGTCCGGTAAGCTGGATGCCTTCGCCAATGTTGTCACCGCTGGATCCCATGGCCCTGCTGCTCCACTCGCAGATACCGGTGACAACGTTGTCGCTTATGTAACAACTGGTCGCCCCGGGCAGGTATGCAACAATACCATATATGGCATTTATGGTACAACCTCTGATCACACAATTTTCGGATCCGTCCAATTGAATGGCTATCCCTTTATCCTCCAGGTTGATAATGGTGAGTCCCTCGATAAAAACCCACTCCCTGTTTTGCAGGTCAATATGTTTAAAGACAGCCTCCCCCTCACTGCAGCGGTAAACAACCGGACGGGGTCGGGTCCCACTCCTGGTAAACAAAGTATCAAAAGTCCCGGCTTTTAATTCAATGATATCAGCATCATTGTCAATTCTCGGAACCGGTCTTGTGCGTGCATTCACGGTTTTTTCTGCTGTCCCCCCATCCGGGTCGAACAGCCTGAGCCTGATTTCATAATCCGTATCCGGTTCAAGGTAAAAAATGCTTCCTGAATGCTTATTATTCCATGAAAACCCGGTATTCTCACCGGCAGGGACCCTGAACAGGGGCATGCCCTGCTTCCAGGACTTCTCTCCTTTTTTGCGGTAGGCTACATCCACTGTTCCATTGAGATTGTCATCACCCTGGATTTTCCATTCCACGGCCAGGTTCACTAAAGTAGGATACGGAGTGGTTATTTCTCCGGGGATGGTATGGTCCTGCGCAGGCATATTCATCCCAGCAAAAATAAATAACAGCAGATACGAAATCTTGTATGCCATTTTTCTCATTGCATTGCGTCCAGGTCCCAGATCCTGAAATGCTGATAATATCCTTCAGCATCATATACCTGCCGGATACCAAATCTGCCCCCGCTGTATGGCTGACCGCCAACCGTTCCGTCATCCGTGAATTTCATGAATTCCTGCCGGTCTATTTCCAGGCTGATAAGCATGCCTGATTTTTTCAGGACAACATGATGGGTATTGCCTGCTGAAAGTATGCCGGAAACTGTTTGCTGCTTTAGCAGGATTCCGTTTTGCTGACCGGGATTTTTGCGCAGGTTGCTGGTCGGACTGTCATTTCTCCGGTAGGATATATGATAACCGTTTACCTCTCCCCGGGTATATTTCTCGAACAGGGAATAATTGGTGTATTGGTGATCAAGATGATCCAGAATATCCCCCTGGTCACTTCTTTCCACACAAAAGAACATCAGGAAAAAACCACTTTCAGAAACCGGTGTGAACTCATACTCCACCATGAAGTTTTCAGGCAGCATTTTTTTGCACCATACCATCACTCCGTCTACACCTTTTTCGGTGCTTACCCCCATCCCGCTTTCTGAATGGCCTACATCCACTACATCCCTGTCAAATTTTTCAACCACCCAGTGCTGGAGTCCCCGGCTCAAATCATCCTCGAATACAAGTTTACCGGGACGGGGACCATAATGCGGCAAGGCCTGTCCGGCTTCATAAGCACCACAATCCGGGGCACTTCCCAGGTAATGATCATTCAAATTGGGAATCGGCACTCCTGCATCAACCACCCTGGCACCCGTTTTTGGCCTCAGGTCCGGTACCTCCCTTTCCGGAATTGGTGGATCCGGAAAGGCAAGGCTCCCGAAGGTTTCCTCAAGCGTAATGTTTTCAATGCCATGCTTTTCCACTGCTGAAAAAGGCATACCTCCGATCCTGGCGATGTAAGGCACCCCATAAACACCTACTGCATCATAATCGAAATCACTGTGGGTGCCCGGATCGATGATATCGGCGGCAGCGGGATTCCCCGGACCGTAGTCACCCCAGTTGACACCACCTGTGGGTCCGCCGATGGCAAGGTTGTTACGGAAATAAACATAATCCATTTTACTGTTACCTCCCAGACCCGTACCCACCTTGATGACGGTATTATGAAGGACCACATCTCCCCGGCTGAACCGTTTCAGCTTGAATGCGCCATGGGTAATATTGTACATGACATTCCTGAAAAAGTAATTGGGCCCCCCCAATCCGGGCTGAGAGCTCAGTCCGACAAAACAGTTGGTGATCCGGTTCCGGAAGATCCTGCAATTTGAAAAACAGAAATCCGCCTCTATGGCATCATCGGCGCCGCGGTAAATGTCGTTATTATAAATATCTATGCAGGTTTGATTGACCACATGCCTGTCTTCCATGGTTGAAATGCAGTCACGGAATCCGGTCACCCGGTTGTAACAGATGACGTTCCCGGGACCGGTAAGCTCGATGCCTTCACCAATATTGGCGCCGTGGGCACCCATGGCCACGTTGGTCCATGCTGAAACACCAGTTACAACATTATCGCTGATATAGCAGTTTTCTGCACCGGGTTTATAGGAAACAATGCCGTAAACCGCATCCACCGTACATCTTCTGATGACACAATGCTTTGCTCCGTTGAATTGTATGCCTATCCCCCTGTGGTCGAAATTGATGACCGTGAGTCCCTCAACAAAAACCCAGTCCCGGTTATTGAGATCGATATGTGTAAATATTGCCTTGCCGCTGCTGCACCTGTAGACGACCGGCTTTTGGGAAGAGCCGTCACGCGTGAAAAGGGTATCATGCGTTCCAGCCTCTAATTCGATGATTTCGGCATGCTCATCGTATTGCGGGACCGGCCTGGTTTCGGCTTCCACCATTCGCTGCTCCGATCCTCCGTCCGGATCCTCGAGTTTTAGATTTATCTCGTATCTCGTGCCTGGTTTCAGGTCAAAAATGCTCCCTGAATGCTTGTTTTCCCACGTGTAAGTTGGCCGGGTACGGTTTCCTGAATTCCCGGCCGGGACCCGCCGAAGGGGCATGCCCTCCTTCCAGGTCTTTTCTCCTTTTTCCCGGAACTGCACTGTTACGGTCCCGTTCTGATTATCATCACCCTCTATCAGCCATTCGAGTGCCAGATTAATGATGGTGGGATACGTCGCGTTTACCTCGCCTGCAATGGTTTTGTCCTGGCCGTAACAATGACCTCCGATCAGCATTAAGAATAGCAGGCAAAATAAGCTCTGGTAAGTCATCTATAAACAAGTTATCGTAAGTAAAATCAACATAAAACCTTTCATTTGGTTTCATAAACAAATATATATATTATTTTTACTTTTTGTTTAATGATCATGTAATAATAGATATGAAAATGTTTGTAAACAGATGGCCCCTGATCATTTCCCTGGCAATACTGCTCAGCGGCTGCCAGGACAGATCATCCAAAACGGTCCGGGACAAAGATTTTTCCGGGGGGAATGCCTTGAAGGTAATCGGTCCGGGTGGAGGCGGTGGTGTAATGAAACCCACCATCAGCCCGTTTGACGAGAATTTTGTCATGACCCATTGTGATATGACGGCTGCTTACCTGACACTGGATGGGGGTGAGCACTGGAAGATGAAGAATTTGTGGACCGTACCTGAGGATTTTGAGTTTGATCCGCTGGATCAGCATACGGTTTATGCCGCTACACGCGGTTACCGGTACAGTGAGGACAGGGGATCGGGCTTGAGTATACTGTACAGGTCAGAAGACCGGGGAGAGAGCTGGCACATTGTGTATCCTGACCTGGATAAGGTAATAAAGTCCGAGCGGTTACAGAACACAGACTATCTGCCTTCAGAGATCATTCATGGAGCACTGGATGGCACTATTGAGAAGGTTGAGGTAGATCCTGCCGATCACCGGCGCATTTACCTGGGACTGGCACCATTGAGATCTTACATTGGAGGCGGTGATCAGAATGACAGTGATTCTGCCATGCTGGTCTGGTCTACCAATTTTGGCGGGGACTGGGAATTGATAACCAGACTGCCCGGGAGAAGCGTAAAGGCTATTTTCCCCTGCAACATCTATGGGAGTCCAGGTGAAATCCTGGTTTTCACCGAGAGTGCCTGCATCTGTGTGAATGAGCATACCGGAGCCATCAGCATCCTGCCCCTGCCGGTCAAAACAATCATAGCTGCAGAGGGCGGTCATGACAAGGATGGCGGACTCCTCTATATACAATCCAGATTTGAGAACCAGGAGGGAGACGTGCAGGGCGGTATGTTTGTGAGCCGTGACATTGGACGAAGCTGGACACGCTCCAATAACGGTTTATTCAAGGATGTACCCGGGGGGATGGCTCCAAGGTTCAGGCAGGGCCTGGCCGTATGTGAAAAACAACCGGCCACGGCCTACATATCAACCATCAATCCGGTTAAAAATACAGAAGGAGACGTGGAGATGATTTATTGTGTTTTCAGGACCGGAAACGGAGGAGAAAGATGGGATCCGGTGCTCCTTTCCTCCACGCCCGGGGGCTACATTACCCAAAACTTTGAAGGCTCCTGGATGGAGGAAAGCTTTGACCCGGGCTGGGGAGGAAGCCCCATCGATCTGGGGGTTGCTCCCGGGAATGCGGATGTATGCTATGCAGGGGACAATGGCCGGGGTTACAAAACCACCGATGGTGGGAAAACCTGGAAACAGGTATACAGCCATAATCTTCCGGATGGGTCATATGCCAGCAGCGGACTTGACGTTACTACCTGTTATGGTGTGCATTTTGACCCCTTTAATCCGGCACATTTTTTCATCTGTTACACTGATATGGGCCTGTTCCATACCTTTAACGGCGGTGAAAGCTGGTTCCATTCAATTACCGGGGTACCCAGGTCCTGGCAGAATACCTGTTATGACCTTACATTTGATCCTGATATAAAAGGCAAAGCATGGTCAGTCTGGGCCAATGCACATGACCTGCCCCGGACCAAAATGTTCGGCAGGAGGGGGTTTGACCGTTTCCAGGGGGGTGTCGCCGTCTCTGAGGACGATGGCCGCCACTGGGCCATGAGCAACAGGGGTATGCCGGAAAATGCCATCTGCACGAATATCCTGCTGGATGCCAATTCTCCCCAGCATTCCAGGACATTATATGTCAGCGTATTTGATAAGGGAATATATAAATCGGTGGATGGAGGCAAAAGCTGGGAAGAAGCTAACATGGGACTGGGAAACAACCTGTTTGCATGGGAGGTACGTCAGAATTCCGAAGGCCGTCTGTTTGTGCTCTTTGCACGCGGGGAGCGGAACAGTGAAACTGTGGATGGGGCCATCTACTTCAGCGATAACAATGCCCGATCATGGAAACCCCTAAACCTTCCCTCGGGCGTCAATGGTCCCCACGACCTGCTTATTGATCCGGAAAATCCAGCCATCATGTATGTTAGTTGCTGGCCGCGCAGGGAAGGGGACAGGGATACCTGTGGTGGTGTTCTCAAAACCGGGGACGGGGGAACGAGCTGGAAACAGGTATTCGACGAAAGGGTCCGGGTGAATGCCGCCGGTATGGATCCGCTCAGGCCTGAAACCATCTATATCAATACATTCCAGAATGCCGCATACCGGAGTGACGATGCCGGCGAAACATGGAGAAGGCTGGAAGGTTACCGGTTTAAATGGGGACAAAAAGCCATTCCTGATGTCAATCACCCCGGGATGATTTTCCTGACCACCTATGGAGGGAGTGTGTTTTACGGACCGGCAGAAGGAATTCCGGGTATATTTGAAGATATTGAGAACATGCCGGAAGGCTGGTGGTAATATTAAAAATGTTCTGTAAATTCATTTCATGTACCACACGATAAAAAATATTCTTAAATCAGTCGGACCGGGTTTTATCATCGCTTCGGTTGTATTGGGACCGGGCAGCATCACGGTTGCTTCAAGAATCGGCTCGGAATATGGTTATGCCTTCCTCTGGGTGATTGTGCTTGCAACCATTTTCATGATTACATATACTTCCATGGCGGCCCGCTTTGGTGTTCTGAACAGCAAATCCATGCTGCAGTCCATGGCAGCTCATTATGGCCGATGGTTCGCCCTACTGATTGGTATTTCAGCATTTCTTTCGACATCAAGCTTCCAGTTCGGCAACAACCTTGGTATTGGCATTGGCATGGAGGGTATCACAGGCATCAATGAACGTGTATGGCCATTGATTTTTACACCCCTGGGAATTATCCTTATTTTCTGGGCCAAAAATCTTTATAGGGTACTGGAAAAACTGATGATGTTTATGGTGATGATCATGATCATTGCCTTCTTCATCAACCTCATCCTGACCAAACCTGAAATTACACCGCTTGCCAAAGGATTCATCCCTTCGAAGTTATCCGCGGACAGCCTGCATGTCGTCTCTGCATTGATGGCCACATCCTTTGCCCTGGCAGCCGCACTGTACCAGTCTTACCTGGCACAGGACAAGGGCTGGAAAAAGGAGAACCTGAAAAGAAGCCTGAAAGACACCTATCTTGGAATTTTGTTCCTTGCCCTGATATCCGCTACCATTTTGATCACCTCTGCAGCCGCTTTGCATCCCCGGGGGATCCTGGTAAATTCGGCAGCCGATATGGCCATGCAGATGGAAGCATTGTTCGGCGTTTATGCCAAAATCATCTTCAGCGTGGGTCTTTGTGCGGCCGCATTCTCATCCATGATGGTGAACTCGGTGATCGGAGGCGGCCTGCTTGCAGATGGACTTGGTACAGGTCGATCCATGAACGACCCAAGGACCAAGCTGTTTATCATTGCCATCTTGCTGATAGGCATGCTTGTGGCCGTTTTTTTCAGGGGCAATGTCATTTATGCATTGATCATGGCCCAGGCTTCCTCCATGTTGGCGGTTCCCCTTATTGCTGTTGGTTTGTTCCTGATGCTCAATAACAAAAAAGTGATGGGGGAGTACACGAACAATTTCCTGCAGAATATTATTGCTGTTGCCGGATTTATTGTCGTGAGCCTGATGGTTTATTTCATGTATCAGAATATAGCGGCTCAAATACGGACAACCTGAGATCAAGACTGATAATTTTGGTTCAAATAAAACATTAATTTAAACAGGAGGAATGAATATGAAAGAATATCCGGATAGAATAGCCAGCCTGGACATGTTGGAAGACCTGTTATCCACGCCGACCAGCGGGTCTGTAAAGATGTTTTCAGGCATTGAGGGAGATATTATGTTCCTGGGAATAGGAGGCAAGATAGGTCCGTCACTTGCGAGCATGGCCAGGCGTGCTTGTGAGGAAGCAGGCGTTGAGAAACGAATGTATGGTGTTGCCCTCTTCGAATCAGAAGAACAGCGCAAGCAGCTTGAGCGTATTGGCATTGAAACCTTTCACGGAGATTTGCTGGACCCGGATTTTATTCACAGCCTGCCAAAAGTCAGGAATGTTTACTTCCTGGCAGGCATGAAGTTTGGTTCTGAAGAAAATCTTTCCCTGACCTGGGCTGTCAATTCCTACATGCCAGCACTGGTTGCCGAATATTATAAAGCATCAAATATTGTTGCCTTTTCAACAGGTTGTGTCTATCCCCTGGTATCTGTCGAATCGGGGGGTTCACTGGAGTCCGATGCACCCGGACCGGTAGGTGAGTATGCACAGTCCTGTCTGGGAAGGGAAAGAATGTTTGAATACGGGAGCAAACAGCATGGCACAAAGGTCTGCCTGATCCGCCTGAATTATTCAGTGGAATTGCGTTATGGTGTACTGGTTGACATTGCCCTCAATGTGAAAAACCAAATGCCCATCGACCTGTCGATGGGATATTTTAATGTGATCTGGCAGGGCGATGTGAATGACATGGTACTCCGCTCACTGGAAATTTGTGAGAGTCCTGCCAAAATCTTAAACATCACAGGCCCGGAAATCTTATCTGTCCGCCAGGTTGCCAAAGCATTCGGAAAATTGTTCAATACCGAGCCCGAATTTGTGAATGAAGAAGCCAGAACGGCCCTTCTTAATAATTCCGAACAGGCGTTTCAGTTATTCGGCCATCCGAAAGTTACAACCGGACAGATCATCAAATGGATTGCCGGCTGGATCAGCGAAGGAAGGGAATTGTTGGGCAAGCCAACCCATTATGAAGTAAGAGATGGAAAATATTAAATTATCCGAAAATATCCTGAAAGCACTGCATAAGGGAGCTGTCATCCCGGCCATGCCACTTGCACTGGATAAAGAGCGGAAGCTGGATGAACGAAGGCAACGGGCAATCATCCGATATTACCTTGATGCGGGAGCTGGCGGAGTGGCGGTAGCCGTTCACACAACCCAGTTTGAAATCCGGCTGCCTGAGATCAATTTATATGAACCTGTGCTGAGAATTGCCAGGGAAGAGTTTGACCATTTTGCGGCCACCACCCAAAAGCCGGTGATCAGGATTGCAGGGATTATCGGACGGACTGAGCAGGCTGCCAGGGAAGCCCGCCTGGCATTATCACATGGTTATCATGCCGGCCTCTTGAGCCTGGCCGTATTCCCGGAAGCTTCCAATCAGACCATACTGGAACATTGCAGGGTCATTGCTGACATCATCCCGATCGTTGGATTTTATCTTCAGCCTGCTGTCGGAGGAAGAATCCTGGATGTTGATTTCTGGAGGGAATTCGCACAGATTGAAAATGTCATTGCCATTAAAATTGCTCCCTTTAACCGTTATCAGACATTGGATGTTGTGCGTGGTGTAATTGAATCCGGACGTGCCCATGAAATCGCCCTTTATACCGGGAACGATGATAATATCCTGGTCGATTTATTAACCGAATATAACCTTCCTGCAGGTTCGAAAGTCATTAAAAAAAGGATCGTGGGTGGTTTACTGGGACACTGGGCCGTATGGACCCGATCGGCAGTTGCTTTGCTGGATGAAATCCAGGGTGGTAATCTGACTGGGGATACGCAGCAACAACTGGACCTGGCAATGCAGATAACCGACAGCAATGCAGCCTTTTTTGATGCAGCCAATAATTTTAAGGGTTGTATCGTGGGCCTTCATGAAGTACTGAGACGCCAGGGACTGATGGAAGGATTGTGGACCCTGAAAAGGGACGAGGTGCTGTCACCCGGACAAAAACAGGAAATTGACCGGGTATATGCCGCATATCCCCATCTTAACGATGACGACTTCGTGGCTGAAAATCTGCATAAATGGTTGTCATGAGTTTTACCATCAAAGATGCGAGGTTTGTCAAAAGCAGTACTGGACTGAGGGGCTGTCCCCGGGATGATCTGCCTGAATATGCCTTTATAGGCAGGTCAAACGTCGGGAAATCATCCCTTATCAATATGCTTACCAACCGGAACAAGCTGGCAAAAACATCCTCTACCCCGGGGAAAACCCAATTGATCAATCATTTCCTGATCAATGACGAATGGTACCTGGTTGACCTGCCAGGGTACGGTTATGCCAGAATGCCCGGTACCCAGAGGGAGAAGATGATGAAGATGATCCGGGATTATGTACTGAAAAGAAAAAACCTGGTCTGCCTGTTTCTCCTGATCGATGCACGTCTGGAGATGCAAAAAACCGACCGGCAATTCCTTCGCTTCCTTGGCAGCAACAGGGTCCCGTTCGCCCTGGTATTCACCAAAACGGATAAGATCAGCGGGACCCGGCTCCGGCAAAACACTGACCAATACAAACGAATGCTGCTTGATTCCTGGGAGTCCCTTCCACATGTTTTTCTGACATCCACATTGCGAAAAAAGGGCCGGGAGGAGCTGCTTGGGTTTATACAGGAAACACTGA
>Ga0111175_1198_pt1 | contig 10147 bp, 6 predicted proteins | sample DeeMarSWOR324_28_FD_80228 | JGI IMG/M metagenome (GOLD analysis project Ga0111175, IMG submission 80228) | Bacteroides sp. SM23_62
CGTGATATCCGCCGATGCAAATGTAGCCCCGTGGATCCCGTCCTTGCCTGTTGATGAGCCGACAATGTAAACCGGGTTCCCTGCTCCCCTGGCAACGGCCGAGATCATCTCACCCTGCTCCATGATCCCGACGGACATGGCATTTACCAGGGGATTGGTATTGTAACAGTCATCGAAAAAAACCTCTCCACCCACTACGGGAACCCCGAAGGAATTGCCGTAATCGCCTATCCCTTTCACCACTCCCCTGATCAGCCATTTCGTCCGGTCCAGTTTCAGGTCTCCGAAACGCAATGAATTCAGCTGTGCAATGGGACGTGCCCCCATGGTGAAGATGTCCCGGTTGATACCACCCACACCGGTGGCCGCTCCCTGATATGGCTCAATGGCACAGGGATGGTTATGCGATTCGATCTTGAACGCACAGCCAAGCCCGTTCCCCACGTCTACCAGTCCCGCATTCTCGTCACCCGCCCCGACCAGCAGGTTCTTTCCCTCGCGGGGAAGGGTTTTGAGCCATTTGATGGAGTTTTTATAGGAAGCATGCTCAGACCACATCACCGAATAGATCGATAATTCGGTAAAATTGGGTGTCCGGCCCAGGGTTTCTTTGATCATGTCAAATTCTTCGGGGGTCAGGCCAAGATCCTTGGCGGTCTGAACAGTCACATCCATGGAAAGTGATTTTAGGTTTTTACAGGGGACAAAGATAATATTTATAGTCAGAACCGGTTTATATAACCAATATGGATTTTGGCATTCCCGACATTGATGGGATTGTCGAATTGCTTCCCCAGGGCATAATTCAGGGAGAAGATCCCTGCCCTGGTCTGCATGTTGATGCCGGCCCCGAAGCCCAGCGGGTAATCAGCCTCAAAATCATCCGCCAGGGATTGCTCGTAATATCCCCCGTCGACAAACAGGAAAACACTGGAATTCTGCTCAAAGAGGAACCGGGTCTCGAGGGTGCCCAGGCTGTAAAAGGAGGCAAATATCGAGTGCTCATCCACCCCCCTGAGTGTCCTGATCCCCCCCAGCCTGAACAGCTCATTGGCAAAGAGGTCATCGTTGCGGATATAGCCTGTCCGGCTGCCAAGGTGAAGGGTAAACCGGCCGCCGAGTGACTGGAAAAAACGGACCTCGGCGGTGCCCTTCATCTGGGTTGATGTTTCCCGTACCGACTCGTAGACCTGTTCGGGCAGTGCCGGGTTCCGGCGGACTTTCTTGCTGCCGATCCCGAGGCGGGAACGTATATCCCAACCCTGCCGGGGATTGAAATAATAATCCAGGTTGTTGAACTGTATGCCCAGGCCGTAAAGGCTGCTGGTAACGTCAGCATTGGGCGGCAGCACCACCGCGTTTTCAAGTCCCCATGTACTGATCAGCGAGGAATTGAAATAATCAAAAAAGGCATGAAAATAATTTGTCCCGCCCATGAAGAACTTCAGGTCAAGGACCGGGTTGACCGAGAAAAAGCTGGTATCCTGCTTGAATAGTGCAAAATCCACCCCGATGCCAATGGAGGAGCCGAACAGGTATGGCCAGGAAATGCTCATGTCCAGTTCCTGGCTTAGTGGCTGGAGAGATCGCCAGGCAATATAAAACCGCTCCCCTTTCCCGAATGGATTGACAAGGGACAGGTGCAGGTCCCCGGTCACCAACAGTTTTCCTGTTTGTTCGTTGTTGGGCAGGATCCCTACAATCCCGTTAAACTGGTTGGCCCTGGCTTTCTTCAGGTAGGTATAAACATCCACCTTCCCCCCGAAATATTCCAGTTCATAGGGCCTGATCTCCTCCAGGAAGGTGGTTTCCCGTATGCGGTTTGAGATATTCCTGATCCGGTCCTCCCGGTACACATCCCCGGTTTCAACGGCGGTGAGTTTCTCCAGGTAGGCGGGAGCTATCCTGGCTTCCCCCTTGATATGGAAGGTATCGATTAAAAATTGCCCGTTGTCCTTCACGTGCAGGTTGCCGGATATTACGGGACCGTCCATCTGTATCTGGCTGATGTAGGTGCTGGCGAAGGGATAACCATTGTTCTCGTGAACCCGGAGTATCCTCTCCTGCGCGGAAGCCAGCTTCCTGGATTTCACGGGTTTTCCCGAGAAAGACCTTTCCCGGATGCCTGCCCTGCGCAATACCTTCCGGTCTATGGAATCGAAGGACAGGCTTCCCCATTCGAACCTTGGACCGGCAAACACATAGGCCGACACATGCAAGGTATCAAATACCAACGAATCCACCGATGCCGCCAGGTAACCCTCCCCCCTCAGTTCCTGCAACATCACCTTTAACGCCAGGTATGTTCCCATGGAATCAGCTGTCTCCCGGGGACTGTCAGGAAGGAGTTTTGTCTTTCCCCCTGCCGTCGGATGAACCTGCAGAAGATAGTGCTGGGAACAGATCATGCCGGGAGCCGCAAAAAGCAGCAGGATATGAAGGATAAACCTGGTCAATTAACATCTTTTGAGGTGATTCCCCATAATAACGTTCTTGTAATGTGATTATTTTTTGTTTTTTTGTAACTACCCGGTCACGGGATCGTCGTACAAAATAACAAAAAACCCCAGATCATGAGGAGAATAATCCTGACCAGCTTCATTATTACCCTTCCGCTTGTTTCCCTTTTAAGCCAGGGACTAAACATCCCCGCCAGGCACTGGGGAATAAGTTTCGGGAATTCCACCCGTTTCGACGGACTCCGTTTCAATATCATCGATAAGGACATCGACAGGATCAACGGGATCAATATCGGCGTGTGGGGGGCCAAAGATGATTCCAGGCATACCGGTACGGTCAACGGGATCAGCCTGGGGATCCCTGTTGCCATGGGGACCAACAACAGGAACGGGGTCAATATTGGTATTTTCGGAGCAGCTTCCAAGAACAATCTCAAGGGGATCAACCTGGGTGGACTGGGCGCAGGTGCGGGGAATGATGTGTGCGGGATCAATATCGGGGGACTCGGCGTCGGTTCGGGGCATAACCTGCACGGGATCAATATCGGGGGACTGGGAGCCGGGGCCGGGAATGATGTCAAGGGATTGACGGTCGGCCTTCTGGGAGCGGGGGCCGGGAATGACATGCTGGGGATCAATTTCGGTGGACTCGCCGTAGGGGCCGGGGGAAGTGTCAAAGGTTTGAGCATGAGTGTCCTGGCTGTTGGTTCAGGTGAACATGTAGCCGGTATAAGCCTGGCTGGACTCGCTGTCGGGGGACCCAGCGTGAGCGGTGTTCAAGCTGCCCTAATAGTGGGAGGCGAACAGGTACAGGGGATCAGCATCGCCCCTGCCTATTTCCGGATAGAAAGCCTGGACGGCTATATGAAAGGCCTGTCAATCAGTGCCTTTAACCATATCCGGGGAGATGTCTCCGGGGTCTGTATCGGGATCTTCAACTGGGCAAATTCGGTCCGCGGATTCCAGCTCGGTGTCCTCAACCATGTAAAAAGCAATCCAAAAGGGCTCCGCTGGCTGCCCGTATTCAATACTTCTTTCGGATCCTGACTGCAAAACCGCCAGGTTGGTAAAAACGACAGGTGCCCGGTCTGATCATCCGTTCCCCAGTGCTTTCCGGGTCCTGCTATAGATCCAGTAAACCAGGTAGAGGAGTCCCAGTACAAGCACAGGAAACGTAAACAGGCCGTAGGGTCCCATCTCATCTGTTATTTTGGTTTCCAGCAGATAAATGATGACAATGTAATACCCGACCGGGAAAAAACAAAACCGGTCATAAAGAAAAGGAACAGCAGCATTACACAGAGTTGGCCCAGGGTCTTTTGAACGGCCAGATGCTGCGGATGGAATGCTTACTGGTTCATGAATCCCTGCCGGCGGATCACCTCCAGGAACTGCCTGGAGAAATGAATATTGTCCTTGCGTGTATACCTGTTGTCGGTGAAGACCTGGGCCAGGGTTTCCTTCTGGTTTTCCTCGAGCAGGTCAAGGGTCAGCCGGGAAGCTTCCCGTTCTGAATAGATCCTGTCAATGTCATCCTCGCTGTAATCCCTGTAGGTCTCTTCATGCACCACCGCCTCCAGGGGCAGGCGGTCCGTAAGGCCCGGATCCTCATCGGGATAGCCCAGCACCAGGGCTGCCACCGGGACCACTCCCTCCGGAAGGCTGAGGATCTCAATGATCCTGTCAGCCATATAGGTCGCTGTCCCAAGATAACATATTCCCAGTCCGCTGGCCTCTGCCTCCAGTGCCACATTCTGGGATGCCAGCAGTGCATCGATGGCAGCGGTGAAGAAGGAAAGGAAATTGTCATATCCAGGATCCGCTTTGCGGGACCTGCACCATTTGTTAAACCGGTTGAAATCGGCACAAAAGGTAATATGCACCGGTGCAAGCAGGACCATCTCCTGCTTGAAATGGGCTTCCCATAGCTTTTTCCTGATGGCTTGATCCCGGGTTACCACCATGCTGTAAACCTGCATGTTCCCGGTGGTTGATGCCCGGCTGCCGGCTTCCAGGACCTTGTCCATGACCTCGCCCGGGATGGCATCGGGTTTGTATTTCCGGATGGACCGGTGACTGAATATGGTATCTATCATCGCAATCTGTTTTACCCGCAAAGTTCGTCATCCTGTGCTTCTGGACAATGATAAAAATTAGTTTTCACCATAAAGCAGGGAAAAAGTTGATCAGCAACCATATTATTAATCCTTTAACCTACTCATTATTATAATAAAAGCCATGATTCCTGGCCTCCGGTATATACATGCTTAAGATACGGACCGAAGAAGGGATATCTATAACCTGGCTGGTGGTTCAGTAAATCCGGAAAGGATAATGCCTGGACAGTTAAGTCACGATTACGGGCTTCTTGTGATAATATGACAATTGGCAGTTTTTATGTCTGAAAAACTTGCTTTATTGTGAGTTCAAATCCTAAATGCTGTAATCATGATCAACAGGAAGCTCAGAATCGTCAGGCATCTGGCCTGGATACTCCTGCTGGCAGTAGTCCTGGTACCGGACGCTGAAGCACAGAAAAAGAAAAAAAATGTTGAGGATGCAAAGAGTGATTCACTCAGGAGCAGCACTTTTTCCGGCCTCGAATGGAGAAGCATAGGCCCGGCCATGACTTCCGGCCGCATCGCCGATTTCGCGGTGAATCCCTGCAACCCTAAAGAATACTATGTGGCCGTGGCAAGCGGGCATGTCTGGAAAACCCTGAACGCAGGCATCACCTGGAAACCGGTATTCGATAATTATGGCAGCTACTCCATCGGCGTGGTAATCATGGACCCCAATAACCATAATGTTATCTGGGTCGGAACCGGTGAGAACAATCACCAGCGTGCCCTGGGTTACGGGAATGGTGTTTACAAATCAATGGATGGCGGACAATCATTCAATAACATGGGATTGAAGGAATCAAGGCAGATAGGCGGAATCGTGATCGACCCGCGGTGCTCTGACGTGGTGTTTGTGGCCGCCGAGGGTTCTGTATGGGGACCCGGAGGAGACCGGGGCCTTTATAAAACCACGGATGGAGGCGAAAACTGGAAGAAGGTTCTTGAAATAAGTGAAAACACCGGCATTAACAATGTGGTCATGGACCCGGTCCGCCCGGATATTATGTATGCCACAGCGGAACAGCGCCGAAGGCATGTACATACCAAGATCGGTGGCGGACCCGAATCAGCGGTATACAAATCCACCGACGGTGGTGAGACCTGGAGAAAGATCATGAGGGGTCTGCCGAAAGTGCATATTGGCGGAATGGGTATTGATGTTTCTCCTGCCGACCCGGATGTGGTATATCTCATTGTTGAGGCGGCGGAAGGGAAAGGGGGTTTTTTCAAATCCACTGACCGTGGTGAATCATGGAACAGGATGAGCGATCATCACAGCAGCGGACAATACTATAACGAGATCATATGTGACCCGGTAAATGTCGATGTAATATACTCCTCCGAGACCCGTAGCAAGGTGACCCGGGACGGGGGGAAGACATGGACCACCCTGGGACTCGATGGCCGCCATGTGGATGATCATGCCCTCTGGATCGATCCCTCAGATACGCAGCACCTGCTGATAGGCGGTGACGGCGGTATCTATGAGTCATTTGATGGAGGGGAGTATTGGGATTTCAAGGCCAATCTGCCGGTGACCCAGTTTTACCGGGTAATGGTGGATAATGATGATCCATTCTACAATGTCTATGGCGGGACACAGGACAATAACACACTGGGCGGACCGGCGCAGAATACAAGCACATTTGGTGTGACCAATGAGGACTGGAAAGCCATCAAGGGCGGAGACGGTTTCTGGGTGGCCATAGACCCTGAGAACCCGGATATCATCTATTGTGAATCGCAATACGGCAACGTGGCCCGTTATGACAGAAAAAGCGGAGAAAGCATCTTTATCAAACCAAGTCCCGGCAAAGGGGAAGAAACCTACAGATGGAACTGGGACACACCCCTGATCATCAGTGCCCATTCAAACAAAAGACTGTACCTGGGTGCAAACAAGATCTTCCGCAGCGATGACCGGGGGGATACCTGGAAGGTGATCAGCAATGACATCACCGCTCAGATCGACCGCAATACCTGGCCGGTTATGGGACAGTACTGGAGTATAGATGCTGTGGCCAAGGATGTTTCCACCTCCCTCTTCGGGATGGCCGTTTCCCTGGTGGAATCCCCCGTCAGGGAAGACCTGCTGTATGTGGGTACAGATGATGGTGTCATCTCCGTTACGGAGGATGCCGGGAAAACCTGGTCACAGGTAAAATCCTTCCCCGGTGTCCCGGCCAATACTTATGTTAGTGACATCCTCGCCGATAAATTTAACGAACATGTCGTTTATGCCACCTTCAACAACCACAAGCGGGATGATTTTAAACCTTATGTACTGGAAAGCACCGATAAGGGGAAAACCTGGGTGTCCATCAGCAATGGCCTGCCTGAGAATGGCAGCGTCTGGACCATTGAACAGGATTTTGTGAATCCTGACCTGCTTTTCCTGGGAACGGAATTTTCAGCGTTCTTCTCCAATAACGGCGGACGGGAATGGGTAGAGCTCAGTTCAGGCCTGCCGGATATAGCCGTACGGGACCTGGTGATACAGGAGCGGGAAAACGACCTGGTAATGGCGACTTTCGGGCGTGGCTTCTACATCCTCGATGACTATACCCCGCTTCGTGAATTCGACAAAGGCATCCTTGAGAAGGAAGCACATATCTTTTCGGTTCCGGACGCACAAATGTACGTTCAGACAGGAGGAAAATACGGACAGGGATCAAATTTCTTTTCTTCCAAGAACCCGCCCTATGGGGCCACTTTCACCTATTATCTGAAAGAGGTACCCAAAACACTGAAGGAACTGCGGCAGGAGGAGGAAAACAGACTGTTCAAAGAGAAGCGACCCATCCCGCAGCCTGGTGTCGATGAGCTCAGGGCCGAGCAGCAGGAATTAGCCCCCTACCTTGTTTTCAGCATTGAGGATGCCCTCGGCAGGGAGGTCAGGGAACTGAGCACAAAGGCAAGCAAGGGGATCAACCGCATGACCTGGGACCTGAAATACCCTTCTCTGCGGCCGGTCAGTGGCAGGCTGGAAGCATTCACACCTGTAGCAGCCTCCAGCAGCACAGGCAGAAGGGGTGATGGCAACTTGATACCGGTCATGCCCGGCACCTATGCGGTTTCACTCTCCATGGTTACACGTGAGGGTGTGAAGGAGCTTGCGGGACCGGTTGAATTTAAAGCCGGGGCATTAGGGATTTCAACGCTACCGGCCGAAAACACGGAGGATCTTGTTAAATTCCAGTCCGACGTCTCAGCCCTGGCAAGCACCATGAGTGCTGCAGAAAATTTTGCGGCCGACCTTCAGAAAAATTTGGTGCTCATCAGGCAGACCCTGCATAATACACCGGGCAGCCCGGAGGAATTAAAGGAAAGGGCATCTGATATCGACCGGCAACTCGAAGATCTGATGTTTGCCTTTGAAGGCCCTGAGGCCAGGGCCAGCCTTGAGGAGATCCCTCCCTGCCCCATGCCGCTGAACAGAAGACTGGGAGCCCTTGTCAATGCACATTATTCCTCGACTTCAGGGGTAACACAGACCGAGAAGGATAACTATGAGATCCTGAAGGATGAATTACAGCCTGTGCTCGAGAAACTGAGCAGTGTACACCAACAAATCAAGGCCCTGAACGATGAACTTGACAATATAGGGGCACCGTGGACACCGGGCAGGATCCCAATATGGAAATAATGGTCCGGTGACTAAAAATATAGTTTAAAAAGGCATGATACACAGGCTGTCCGGAATCTGTCAGATGATTGATATGACATCCGGATAGCCTCCTCTAAATGAATCTGTTAACAACTTACTATAACACACTTATAAAAAAAATTGTATTTTTATCACCTCATATTGTGAGTTTGATTTCTACGAAAATTGAAACATGCCAGGGATTTATCCGTTATACAGGTTATAATAGAATGGAACCCGTCGCAGGTTTCAGGATATGAATTAACATTGAATCAGATGAAAAAGGCAAAAGTTGTATTGGTTCTTGTCGTTATTGTACTGGCAATCGCTTCTTTCTCCTGTAACAGGAAACTCTGTCCTGCTTACGCCAAGGCTGATACAGAACAGTCGCAAAGAGGTTAATTTAACATTACCTGCCCTTGTTCCATCATTCTCAGCAGAGCGGGTAATGTAAACTGGTTGAATTTACCTATATTTACACCACGGGGGCACATGGATCAATCTGATGTCCCTGTATCCCTGACAACAAATTCCATTTACGGGCGTTATTCTATCCATAGAGGAGAAAATGAAAAAATGGGTTCTGGGCATATGGCTCTTTCACCTTGTCGGAGGTTTCCTCTTTGCCCAAGGTGAGATAAAGCAGCAGGCAAGGATATTTTACAGGAATGAGAAATCATTGGGTATCAGCCTTAACTCGAACGGGATGGGTATTAGCGGGCGTTATGCCAAGCGGCTCAATGCCAGGAAAAAGACCATCTGGGAGATTGACGGGGCAAATATCAAGCATCCCAAGGAAGTAAGGATCAGTAATTACTATTATAACAACCGGAGCTTTGTTTTCGGAAAGCAGAACCTGTTTCTCAACCTTCGCGGAGGCTGGGGAAAGCAGCATGAGATGTTCCGCAAAGTCGACCGTGGCGGGATATCCATCCGCCGGTATTTCACCGTCGGTCCCGCTATAGGATTCCTCAAACCCATCTATTACGAAGTCTTCAAAGCCGGCGGAGGGGGTGTAAACGATTATTATATTTCGGAGGAAAAATTTGATCCCTCCATCCACCTGGGGTATATATATGGAAGGGCCTCATTTTTCAAGGGGTTCAATGAGATCGCCGTGGTACCCGGGGTCTATGGCAGGTTTGGACTCTCGTTCGAATACAGCAAGAGTGACATCACCATTCATGCCATTGAAACAGGTGTAAGTCTTGACCTTTTTCCCAAGAAGATCGAGATCATGGCCACTGAACAGAACAATTTCTACTTCCTCACACTATTCGTTGCCTATCGTTTTGGCAAGGTTGTAGACGCCAAGGGGATCGTCGATGAAGGTGATCTGTACTAGATCCTGATCCACCGGAAAGATTTCTTATTTTCGTCACATTCAGGTATTGAAGAATTCCACTTTAATATGTATGTTTGCTTCTCGAAAAAAACAGTTAAACAATTAATAGATTAAATTATGGCAAAAATTAAAGTGGCAATCAACGGCTTCGGCAGAATCGGAAGGATGGTTTACAGAATAGGGCGTAATCGCCCGGAGCTTGAATTCGTTGGCATCAATGACCTGACTGACAACAAAACACTGGCTCACCTTTTAAAATATGACTCCACCCAGGGTAAATTCGAGGGTGAGGTTTCTTACGATGATGAATACCTCATTATTGATGGAAAAAAGATCAAGGCTGGCGCTGACAGGAATCCCGCTGAAATCACCTGGGGAGATACCCCCGATGTGGTCATAGAATCTACCGGTGTTTTCAGGTCAAAAGAGAGTCCCAAAGGAGGATATGGTGACCACCTTAAGAACGGTGCCAAGAAGGTTATCCTGACCGTTCCTGCCAAAGACGAGATTGACAACATGATCGTACTCGGCGTTAACGAGGACGCCCTTCGTCCCGAAGACCAGTGTGTCTCCA
>Ga0111175_1199_pt1 | contig 10090 bp, 2 predicted proteins | sample DeeMarSWOR324_28_FD_80228 | JGI IMG/M metagenome (GOLD analysis project Ga0111175, IMG submission 80228) | Bacteroides sp. SM23_62
CGAAGCGGAAAGCATATGGGCCCAGGTTTTGGAAGATGCCCAGCAAGGAGTCTTGAATCAGGTGTACACCGGTACTCACATGGAAATGGATAGGGTTCCGATAGCCCGCCATGACCTGTTACCGACTGGCTACCACTTGGGGTCCATCCAAACTTCACGCGGGTGCCCGCTCAACTGCATTTTCTGCAGCGTTACAGCATTCAACGGAAGACGCCTTAGGTACCGTCCGATTGAGAACGTGGTTCAAGAGTTCAAATTAATTCGGGAGAAGTATGTCCTCATTGTAGACGACAACCTCGTCGGCACCCGTAAGGACCATATCGCTCGCACCAAGGACCTGTTCCGGGCAATGATTCAGGCAAATCTTGACAAAAAGTGGATTGCCCAGGCCACGATTAACATAGCCGACGATGAAGAACTACTTATATTGGCTGCGAAGGCTGGCTGCCTCGGCGTCTTCATTGGTTTCGAGTCACCTAATGTGGAAGGGCTGGTGGAGGTCAATAAGGAGTTCAACATCCAGAAAGGCTGCGACTTTAAGGCCTCCATCCGGCGGATACAGCGACACGGTATTCTGGTGGAGGGTTCGTTTATTATGGGACTGGACGTTGATGAATATGGTATCGGTCTACAGATCAGCGATACAGCCAGTCGCTATGGCTTGGATCTCCTTAACGTAACGTTCCTGACACCTCTTCCTGGTACGCGCTTGTGGAAAATAATGGAATCAGAAGGCCGCATCGTCGCAAATACCTTTCCGGAGGATTGGAAATACTACACTTTAACCTTCCCGGTGGTCAGATACAAACACCTGTCCTGGGCTGATATGCTTATCGAGAATGAGGCCTGTGCCCAAGCTTTTTACTCCTATCCAAACATCATACGCCGTGTTTTTAGCAACTTGTGGCGTATACACAAGCCCACCAGCACGGTAGTGAGCATAGTTAGCAACCTCTCTTGTAGAAGCAATGAAATCCAGTACCATCCTGAGAAATGCAAGGGATTGAACTTATCCCGTGGGGAAATCTAAGCGAAAAAAGAATCAAAGAATTTAATAGGTGAGGTATAAACATCCATATATAGATAAAAAATCCTCCATTTATTTACCTAAATATTTCTCCCCCAAACAATTCTAAATTCTAACCTCCCTTGTAATAGTTCGCAAATTATCAAACGGTTTTTTAAAAAAGTTTGATTTACCTGGCTACCTTTTCATGTTTTTCCGATTAAACAATAGAAATCGTACATTAAGAAAAGAATAGCACCCGTACATTACCTGATCTGGAAAAAATCAAAATATTTGGCGGTTTTTATAAGGCCTGCATTTTTTTCTACATGAAAAAGTTCAGATTTAGCTGACGACGCACATATTTTGGAACAAAAATTGTAGTTTTAGAAAAAGGTTGAAGAGATTTACTTGATTGGTACTGTTTATTAAGCTCTCACCCTCGTTTCATCCGATTCATGCATCAGTAACAATTATTGGCTTAGATCATAATACCAGGCATGATCTCTGCAATATTTCAATTGTATTCAGACGATTTTAAGGATCCGATTTTCAGAATATAGGGGAAAACCTATTAATCTCCGGGCAGGATGTTCATGAAGAGCATATAGTAGCAGTTGATAGATACATTACAGGTAAATTGCAGTATGTATTCAACAAAAGGGAATACTTGAATTGATTTACTATTACAGGGATCAGTAAAATGATACCGCCGGAACATTAAAAACACTGAATTGCCTATAATATAAAATAGAAGTAAGCATTCCTTTGAGAAGAATCTTTACCATACTATTATTCCTTACCATAATCCCGACGACTGTCCGTGCAACACACATGCGGGCGGGAGAGATCACCCTGTCACAAATAGGTGACTTCACATATGAGATCCTGATCCAGACCTTTACCTATACAATGTCCTCGGCAGACAACCCAGAACTGGAGGTAGAATGGGGTGACGGAACCATTTCCTTGGCTCCCCGGATAAGCAAGGTAACACTTCCGAATTTTTATTTCTGGAACCAGTACAAGTTGTTGCACACGTTTCCTGGGCCTGGTACCTATCCTATTCTAGTTCAGGTTCACAACAGGAATTTAGGGGTAATGAACATACCTAATTCCGTAAATGTTATGTTTTCCATCACCACCACCCTAGTAATCAATCCAAGCATTGGCACCAACAACACACCGATCCTTCTGAACCCGCCAATCGACATGGCTGCTGTAGGTCAGGTATTTGTACACAACCCAGCAGCCTATGATCCAGATGGGGATAGCATCTCGTATAAACTCACGGTCTGCACGGAGGAGAACGGGGAACCCATCAAAGGCTATACCTTGCCCATGGCAAGCGATACCCTGTATATCAATCCAATAACAGGGGATCTGGTCTGGGATTCACCGATGAATACGGGAAAATATAATATCGCCATTAAAATCGAGGAATGGAGAAAAGGCGTCATGATCGGAAGCATTTTACGCGACATGCAGATTGCTGTTGATAGTACCGATAACAGACCGCCGGCGAATATGCCCCTGAGAGATTTCTGCATTGAAGCGGGTCAATTGCTGGAATATGACATCCTGAGTACTGATCCTGACAGTGACAGGGTCGTACAATTTGCCATCGGTTTACCCATGTCCCTGGAGGAAAGTCCCGCTACATTCGACTCCATTGTGACCGGTAGGGGATTTTCCGTTTCGCGGTTTTCCTGGCAGACCACCTGCAATCATGTTCGCCTTCAACCCTATAACGTAATAATCAAGGCGGAGGATGATAATCCCGGCGTGAAACTGGTTGACATCAGCAATTTCAATATCAAGGTGCTGGGACCGGCACCCAAGAATCCGCGGACCCGGGCAAGCGCCAATTCCATCGAGGTCAATTGGGACCCCTGCGAGTGCCGGAATGTGGTCGGGTATAAGATTTACAGAAAGGTTGGCAGTATCAATTACCAGCCTGACTCCTGCTTAGGCGGTGTGCCAGCGGATCTTGGCTATGAGCTCATCGGCACTCTTGGGTCCGGAACCGAGACCATTTTCCTTGATAATAATGATGGAGAGGGACTTCAGCAGGGCATTGAATACTGCTATATGATTGTGGCCCTTTATGCCAATGGCGTGCCCGGATATCCTTCAGAAGAGGTTTGTGATGTTTTGATACCCGGAACTCCCGTTGTATTGCAGGCAAGTGTTACAAATGTGGATCCGGCGGGATCGGTGTTTATCTCATGGGCCAAACCCAGGGGACTGGATACCATACCTGCCAATGGTCCCTATGAATACATACTTTACCGTTCGGACCTCGATGCCTGGGGGAATAACCTTCAGCGGATATTTTCCTTTACTACCAGTGACCTGAATGATACCACCTGTCTTGACACACCCCTGAACACTGTGGACTTCCCCTATTCTTATAAACTTGAATTATACAACGATGAACCAGGTAACCGCTTTTTGATAGGCCAGCAGGAGGTGGTATCCACCACCTGGCTGGAGATTGATGAAACAGACAATGCCAACGTCGTACGGGTCCGTAAAAATACACCCTGGGTAAACAATGAATATATTATCTACCGGAAAGGGCCTGACAGCCAGGACTTTGATTCCATCGGCATCTCAGGTGCCAGTTCCTATCTGGACGATGGACTCCAAAACGGGGTGGAGTACTGCTACCAGGTTAAAACCATGGGATGGCGCAGTGTGAGCGATATAAATTATGCTTCCATTAATTTAACACATGCTGCCTGCGGGACACCCCTAGACACCATCCCTCCCTGTCCCCCGGACCTTACCGTGGAGTCTTTCTGCGACAGTTCTTATAATCTGCTCACATGGACCAATCCCAATCACAGTTGTGCGGATGATGTGGTAAAATACCATATTTATTATACAAACATGCTCAATGGAAACTTGACTTTGATCGACAGTACGCTTTCCGCGGAGGATACAAGCTATATCCATTTTCCTCTGGGCAGCCTGGCAGCATGCTATGCGGTCACAGCCGTCGACTCATTCAACAACGAGAGCAATTTCTCAGTGTTGGCCTGTGTTGACAATTGCATTGATTACTTTCTTCCCAATGTATTTACACCCAACGGGGACGGGATCAATGACATTTTCCGGCCCAATGCTTACTCCTTTGTTGAAAGGGTGGATATGAAGATCTACAGTCGCTGGGGTATGCTGGTCTATCAAACAGAAGATCCGGATATCAACTGGGATGGCAAACTTATGAATACCGACAGGCTCGTTTCACCCGGTGTGTACTATTATGTATGTGATGTGTATGAACAAAGGCTGACCGGACTGGAGGTCAGGAACATGGTTGGTTTTGTCTACGTATTTACGGAAGCGGATGTAGTAACCCCGGTCATCAAATGAAAGGAAAATTACAGGCGATAATGAAAAAATTGACTGCTATTTTATTGATCCTGAACCTGGCAGGGGCTTACCTCGGGGCACAGGATCCTTACCTTTCGGGAATAGCCAGGCTGGAAGAAGGGGATCTTCAGGCTGCCATGACCCTGTTCACCAAGGCCATTGAAACCAAGGGAGCGAATCCCGATCTCCTTCTGAAATTGGCCGAAACACACTATTCATCAGGTGCATATCAGCAGGCCATAGAATATGCCAAGGAAGCAAACAGGATGGAAAGCGGAAAAGGGAATTACATGCTGGCCCGGTCTTTTGCCATATCAGTCCAGGTATCACCTGCTGTCCAGTACCTCGAAAAACACCTGAAGTCAAGGTTTAAAAGACCCAGGCATGAAATCCTTCTGGACACCGCCTTTGCATCGATTGAGGAAACAGCGGCATGGAAGGCACTGTGGAAACAAACCTGGTATTCCGAGGCCGAAAACCTTGAATTCGAAGTTGCGTACCTCAGGCGTTCTGCCGAATACGTAGCAGCATTGGAAAAAATTGGAGAGGGACTTAGTGAAAACCCGCGCTGGGATGAGCTGTATGCGGAAAAGGGACATATCCTGTTCCTGATGGGAAATTACCAGGATGCTGTCAGGGCTTACAGCCAGGCCATAGAGATTTCAGCGACTGCGGCTTACTACCATGGGAGGGCTGAAGCCTTTATAAAACAGGAAAAATACTCGGAAGGCATCAAGGATCTTGAACACACGCTCAGGCTCCAACCTGAAAAGCTCAGCCTGTATAAACGGCTGAGTCTTTTGAATCAGTCCGCCGGGAACTACCCTGAAGCCAAAGAGAATATCCTTCAATACCTGGAATATTTCCCGGCCATTGCAGAGGCCCATTTCATCTGCGGCGAAATTTATTATGATGACAGGGATTACCTGAAGGCCCTGGACTGCTTCAACCGCTGCCTTGCACTCGATAAGGATGAAGCCAGTTATTTCGCGGCACGCGGTAAAACGTACCTGAATACGGGTACCTATGCGTATGCACTGAAGGATTTCACCATGGCACTGGACCTGGATCCGTACAATCCCCGAATCTGGTATATGAAAGGCATATGCCGGCTGAGATTGAAGGACAAGGAAGGAGCACATTCGGATCTTGAGAAAGCCGCCCGCTATGGCTCCGTTGAAGCCAGACAATTACTTGAAGAAATGATGGATTAGATAAAGATCTTTCATCTGATCCATACATATGATTCGGATTTCTGTATCTCCATACATTTAAATGTGTGAGTCCGCTATCTTATTATAGGAAAAACAGTGAAGGATTGCCGATAATACCAAAGATTGCTTCAAGAATTTGTCAAAAAGTTGTGATTTGCCGGGCTACCTTTTGGAGTTATTCTGATTAAACAACGAAGGATTATTTGTAACTTGAAATATTCTCAACTGTACTTCGTATATCGTCAAATCATTCGCAATTACTTTTATTGATAATTCATACTATGTCTATTGCAATTAGAGGGAATCATCATAATGAAATACACTGGTTCAGATCCCCATTCGTATATATTGAGCAGACTCCTCCTGATATTCACTTTGGGACTTTTCACTTTCTCAGCTGTCTTTAGCCAGTCCGCCACAATCATTCCTTCCTCCCCGCTCACCGAGGTAAACCTGGATATTGAGTACATAACAGTCACCCTGGGGGGTGGCGAGACTTTCAAAGATTATCCGAACCTGAATAAAGACAGCTTTGCCCTCGTTGGAGCGCCTCCCGGAACCTCCATTGAATCTGTGGCAGGGATTTCAGCTACCGTGGCACAGATTGACCTGAGTTTTAATGGAACCGATTTCGATGATGATTATGGAAGCTTGAGCGTGGATATTGAATTCAGCCAGCTAACCTTGACAACATCTGGTTGGCTTGGTTCATCAAATACCATTGTCGTTGTTGCATATGATGAAAGTGTGGGGATTGTTCCGGGTCCATCATCTTTAGATGAGCAGACCCTTGATGCGAGTTATCTGGATATAACCCTCACTGACGAGTTATTTACAAGTACAGGGACCATATCAAACGGAAATTTTACATTAAATAATGCCCCAGAGGGACTCGACATCGAATCCGTTATAGCCTCGGATTTCACCCATGCAAGAATGCAGCTGGAGTATCCTCCAGAGAACGATTTCGACAGCCCGGTAACAAATTTCAGTATCAACGTATCCGGCGCTGTACTGGCTTATACTCTACCTGGAGGTTCTTTAACTTCCAATGACCTGACCATCACCGCGTACAATGAAACCCCCCGGGCTAATCTGAGTATTGACTCCACAGTCCTTGAGGAACGGTGGCTGGATGTCAGGACCCTCACCATCGATCTTGTCGAGGAAAGATTTAAGGATTATACCACACTTGTTTCCGGGGACTTTGAACTTATTGATGAACCCCCGGGACTGACCATTGGATCGATAACGAGAACCTCAGCTGTAAGTGTTGATATTCACCTCGATTTTAATTATACGGACTTTGATGGAGATCGGCCTAATTTCAGGGTCCTCATCGATCAGCATGTGCTGGTACAGTCTGGTTCTGACCTGGAATCTGATACAGAACCTGTAATAGCTAATATAGAATCTGCCACGCTTACACCGGACATGACATTGTGGGAAGACAATCTTGATGGGCGTACACTGACCGTTACCCTGGAAAATGAACTATTTCAAACACCGGGATCTGTAGATGAGAACGATTTTGTCCTGAATAATTTTCCAACGGGACTTGAAATCAGCAGTGCATCTGCTATATCAACGACTCAGGCTCAGCTTACTCTTCAGTATACCGGTACAGATTTTGATGCGGACATAACCAATTTTGCTGTAGGTATAGCCCCAGGTGAATTGCGATACACATCATCGGGAAATCTCAATACCGGTCCCATCACCATCCATGCCATAGTAGAAAATCCTGTCGCTATCCTGACGGCGGACGACGTTCTGACAGAAAACAGTCTGGATGTCAGAGAATTAACCATTGCGCTTGTCCAGGAGGAATTTGACGATGCTGTGACGATCGATGCATCTCATTTCAGGCTTGTAAATGAACCTCCCGGGCTCAACATAGAGTCGGCTTACAGAATCTTACCCTATGATTCCGCCAGGATCTTATTGGAGTTTGTTTATAATGATTTTGATGACGATATCACCGATTTCCATGTTGAAATCCAGTCTTTGGCCCTTATTCAGACCACCTCGGGCTGGCTTGCTACAGATAACCTGACGATCTATGCAGATACTGAGAATCCTGTAGCCAACCTTAACGCCGATTCTGCATTAACCGAAGAAAGGCTGGATTTCAGGACGCTGGATATTTCCTTGGTAGAAGAAAGTTTTACCAATTGGGTTGGTTTGCAAACGGATAATTTTACGCTTGTGAATTATCCAACGGGACTCAGCATAGATTCAGTGGCCGGGACCTCCCCCACCAATGTCACGATAGAACTCATTTTCAATGGAACGGACTTCGATAACGACATCAACGATTTCCATGTTTTGATTGACAGTCTTGTCCTTGTCCAGTCAAAACAGGATCTTGCTACAGACACCCTCCCCATTCAGGCCAGCCTGGAACCGGTGATCACTCACATTAGCATCCCCAATGACACCATGAAGATTTTAGATACGGTGCTCGTAACTATAACGGTGGAGAGTGACCAGGGCAATACTTTTTCACTTAACAGCGGAGAGATTGGGGAATACCCCCTGGCAACCCTGAGCAGGGAGAATGAAACCACCTACAAATCCAGTTTTACCGTTGAAGAATCCGGGAATGATTATGCAGCCTACGAAAACATTCCTGTTACCGGTGTGCAGTTATATAATGGTTTAATACCAGGAAATTTATATGCTCAAACCATCATACAGGCGAATGACCTTCTGGACGCCAACAGGCCTGAATTCATTCATATTGATGACAAAACCCTGACCGGTGCACAGGATATCGGGTCCGTGATAAAATTGAGGATACATACCGATGGGGTGGGATATACATTCGATCCAACATCACATGTCAACCATGTGCCCTTTTCAAGCCCGGCCATACAGATCAATCCTCTTGCCGATGGCTTCTATGATTTGTATTATACTGTGGAAGAAGGCGATCATGATGTTAGTAAGGGAAACCTGGAGCTGGAACTCATTGCCATTGATATCGCAGGCAATATGAGTGAGCCGTATACAATTATCAGCCCTAATGAACTGAGCATTGATGCGTCCAGGCCGGTGATAGATAGTGCATATATAAGTTCACCTGATTCCATCATAATTGTTGGAGAAACTTTGGAAATAAGGGTGGAAGCGAATCAACCCGATTACAGGAATTACGCGGACACCCGGATTAATGGTGTTCCTGTTGGTCCATTTGTAACATTCAGTGATCTTGGAAATGGGAATTACCAGTTTCATTATACAGTTCAGGATGGGGATACACCGGTCTCCGCGGGCAATCTTGAAATTAATATTGTGCTGCAGGACCGTTATCCCTATGATAATACGAGTATTGCATTCACAGACCTTGACTCCAACAATGTGGCCATCTATCCCAAACGGCCTTCTGCAATTGTGAGCGGTTCGACGGAGATCTGTTCTGGAGATTCTGCGTTTATTACCATTTCCCTTGATGGTACATCTCCTCCCTATGATATTGATATATCTGACGGGACTGACACATTAACCATGCACAATATTACGGAAGATACATCATTCTGGACCCGGCCAGACACTACAACCAATTATACTGTTACCATGGTGGTTGATTCAATAGGCAATTTCAGTCCGGGAATCGGAAATGCCCTGATTACGGTTCATCCGCTTCCCAGTGTTGAGATTTCGAATCTTGACAGTGCATACGCCTCTTCGGAATTGCCGGTTGAGCTGGAATATACGCCGGATGGTGGTGAGTTTAAGGGACCGGGAATATCTTCCAGCCCTCCCTGGACATTCACCCCCTCAGTGGCTGGTATTGACAACTCCCCACATACAATTATCTATGAATTTACCGATGACAATCAATGTTTCAATGCAGATACCGTTATTGTCGAGGTGGGTGCGGGCTCCGGACGTATAATTTTTGAAAATGGACGAAGAAATGCCTGTTATAATGATTCAACCTTTTACATCACTGGTGATAATGACGGAAATACCATCGGGACATTATCAGTGGAACCAGAACCGCCGGAGGGAGCATTCTCAGATCTTGACAGCAACAGGGCAGTCCTCAGGCCGGCATTATATGAATTAATCGGAAACAAGGATGTGAAAATCGTTTATACCTTCACTGATACGGTAGGAAAAGAAAATACCGTGATAAGAACGATGACCATTTACAAAGAATACCCGACGGCAGATTTTACATGGAACAGCAGTTGCGAGACGCATCCCATTTTATTTGAGGGAACAGAGATATTTCACTATCCCGATACCATATCTTCCGTTATGTGGAAGATATTCAGCGGTGATACAGAAATCTTCAGGACAGACTCAAACAAGCTGTATCATAAATTTCCATCTGATGGAACCTTCAGGATTGCTTATAGTGTCACAACCGTTGCTGGATGCATTGACTCAGAGGAAAAGACCATCACCGTGAGTCCCACCAACATATTGTCTGAAGATTCATATTTTGAGGATTTTGAGAATACATTACATGGATGGA
>Ga0111175_1200_pt1 | contig 10053 bp, 5 predicted proteins | sample DeeMarSWOR324_28_FD_80228 | JGI IMG/M metagenome (GOLD analysis project Ga0111175, IMG submission 80228) | Bacteroides sp. SM23_62
CACAAGGCAACCCGGACGGATGAAAGAACACTGGGATACAGGATCGTATATCGTGATCTGGAGATACTGGGCTTTTCTGAACTGGGACTTCAATTCAGAGACCTGCCCGCATTGGGACCCGGCATGAGGGTCACCGGGACCCAGACCGGCTATGTGAATGAAAGCTGGGAACGGGTCTGGGGCAAGCATAAAAAGGTCATTGACAATTACAATGAGCTGATCATTCACCTGGCCAATGAGGCAGCTGACCTGAAGCTTGACCTGGTTGTCAGGGTCTACGATGATGGTATGGCCATCCGTTACCATATCCCGGAGCAGGAAAATATCAAGGGATTTGAACTGACGGCCGATAATACACAGTTCAGTTTCAAGGGGAACCACAGGGTGTGGGCTGCGCAGTACGGTCCTTTCCGGTCCCACCAGGAATCCGAGTTCAGGGAGGGGATGCTTGATGATCCGATCCTGGAAGAAAGGAGCGGACTGCCCTTTCTGGTGGAGATCGGGGAAAAAGCCTGGGTGGCGATTACGGAGGCGAATTTGACAGATTGGGCAGGTATGTATGTACGGGCGACCAGCAATTATACCCTTGAAACTGTGCTGGCGCCCTGGCCTGATGATCCCGGACTGCTCGTAAAGAGCCAGGCTCCGCGAAGCAGTCCCTGGCGCGTGATCATGATAGGCGATTCCCCGGGCGATTTTATAGAATCAGATCTCATTGCCAACCTGAATGAACCCAATGCCCTGGAAGATGTGAGCTGGATCCGGCCCGGTAAATCATCGTGGGACTGGTGGTGGTGTAACCGGTACAGTCCGGATGTGGATTTTCAGCTGGGATCCAATACCCGTACCATGAAGCATTTTATTGACCTGTCTGCTGAAATGGGATGGGAGTACCAGCTGGTGGACTGGCAATGGTACGGACCGCCATTCCTGCCTACTGAGTCGGATGAGTGGAATCCCCATCCTGAAAGTGATATTACCACCATGAACCCTGAAATTGATATCCCGGAACTTGTCCGCTATGGTGCCGAAAGAGGGGTGAAGATCCTGCTGTGGCTGGAATGGAACCATGCGGACAGGCAGATGGAGGAGGCCTTTCCCCTCTATGAAAAGTGGGGTGTTGCCGGGGTCAAGGTGGATTTTATGGCGCGTGATGACCAGTATGTCGTGAATTTCTACCACAGACTGGTGAAACTGGCAGCAAAGCATCGCCTGGTCGTTGATTTTCACGGGGCTTACAAGCCCACAGGGGTCAGCCGCACATACCCCAACCTGATGACCAGGGAAGGGGTTATGGGGAATGAATATGTGAAATGGAGCAACAGGATCACACCGGAACACAAGGTTACCATCCCGTTTACCCGCGGGATGCTGGGGGAGATGGATTTCACACCCGGCGCATGGGTCAATGTCACGGCCGTGGAATTCAAAACTGAAGACGAGTCCCCTTCACCCATGACCATGGGCACACGGTGTAACGAGCTGGCCATGCTGGTGGTATATGAAAGTCCCCTCCAGGTCCTGTGCGATGCTCCTTATAATTACCGCAGCAGTCCCGCCGGTACTGATTTACTGAAAATCGTTCCGACAACCTGGGACGATACCAGGGTACTGAATGCCAGTGTCGGCGATTATATCACTACGGCCAGAAGATCAGGGGATCAGTGGTATATCGGGACCATGACGGATGGAGAGGGGAGAACACTTTCCATCCCGCTGGATTTCCTGGGTGAGGGTTCCTTCGAGGCAACCATCTGGAGGGATGCGGGCGATGCAGATGTAAATCCCACCAGGCTGGAAAAAGAGGTTATCCCGGTGGACCAGGACACCGTCCTTGAGGCTGTTATGGCTCCTGGTGGTGGTCATGTGGTGCATATTAAAAAGAGCTGAAACTTCCATGTCTATGGGTGAAGATAAATGGTTCTCCAATCGTTTAAAAAGGCTGGAAAATTTATGATTCTTTATGTAAATTAGTGCAAAACTAGCGACCATGAAATACAGATTACTTGGAAAAACAGGATTCGAGGTTTCCTGGATTTCACTGGGGACCTGGCAGGTGGGGGGTAAATGGGGATCGGAATTCGATCACGGCAACGCGGACCGCATCCTGAACCTGGCCGTGGACAGCGGCATAAACTTTATCGATACGGCTGACCTTTACGGGAACGGGGAAAGCGAAAAAGCCATTGGCAGGTTGCTGAAGAACCGTTCTGAGGAAATCTTCGTTGCCACGAAATGTGGAAGAAGGGCCAAACAGACAGAAAAGGGATTCTCTCCCAACGGTATCAGGCAATATATTGAAGACAGCCTGAAGAGCCTGCAGCTTGAAACGCTTGACCTGATCCAGCTGCATTGTCCACCCACGGAAATTTATTACCGCCCTGAAATTTTTGAATTGTTTGACCGTCTGAAGGAGGAGGGAAAGATCCGGCACATGGGTGTCAGCGTGGAAAAAGTGGAAGAAGGATTGAAAGCCATAGAATATGATAATGTCACTACCGTACAGATCATTTTCAACATGTTCCGCCAGCGTCCGGCGGAACGGTTCTTCCGGGAGGCCCGTAAGAAAAATGTGGGCATTATTGTAAGGGTCCCCCTCGCCAGCGGACTACTGTCGGGGAAGTTCAGGAAGGACACAAAGTTCGGGAAAATGGATCACCGGTATTTTAACCGAAACGGGGTCATGTTCGATAAGGGGGAAACTTTCGCCGGGATTCCGTATGAGGTGGGACTAAAAGCCGTGGGGAAGCTGAAGAAGGCCTTTCCCGGGCAAAAAAACCTGGCCCCCCAGGCCCTGCGGTGGATCCTCATGCACGAGGAGGTCAGCTGTGTGATCCCCGGTGCATCCCGGCCGGAACAGGTGACATCCAACCTGCTTGCAGATGATATCCCCGACCTGACAGAATACCAGTTATACGTGGTGGATGAGATCTACCGGGAAGACATCAAATCCCTGGTACATCATCTCTGGTAGTCCGCTTTCCCGGTAATTAAAATCTCCTGGTATCTCTCTTCCAGAGTATGTTGTCATGGATGATCTCGATAGACTCTCCGGTTTCGGCTACACGGGCGATGTCAACATCCTTTTTTACAAACTCGAGCAAGGCATCCCAGTTCAGTTCCTGGGTGCGTGCATATAGCTGGGGATGATACTGGGCATTGGCAGCCTGGGCATATTGCTCCCAGTATCCAACGGCCTTCTGCAGTTCAGCAACCGCATTGGTTTTATCATCCTCTTTGCCTGACCAGCGGTACATGGCAAGGTAGGTGGCGCCCCTGACCTTCTGGGCATAATAATGGCCCAGGTGGCCCAGGGCCGTCATGTCCCCCAGTGTTTCACGAAGTTCTGCGTTGTTCTTTGGATCAACGGCAGCTGCCCCTTCGATCAGGGTTTTGGCGGCTGCCTCCAGGTGGGTGGCTATGTCAAAAGGGGTCATCCCGTCCAGGTTTTCAGGTTCTCTGGCATAGTCTGATATGGAGATCACCCCCTGAAGGGGCATGGCAGCCACGGCAATAAAGAAATCCACATCATGGAACCTTCCCCTGTCAAAACACCCTTCAGGTGAGAACTGGAAGTCATTCTGCCTGAAATGGATCTTATCCACCAGGGAAATAATATCTGAACTTGCCTTCCATGTATGGTAAAGATGTTCTGCATCCGCATCCGGGAACCTTAACCTGATCTGGTCATACCAGTAAGCGGCATCCAGGTTTGGATTGTAGGCCGTCCTTCCCCATATCCGGAACCGGTACCAGTGCTTATCCACCTCCAGTTGCCTGGGTGTTTGCGGCTTTTTGCTGATGAATTCCCGTCCCCATACGTACCCGTCGGGACCCATGTAAAATCCCGGGGTAAGTTCATGGGGCATATGGTTGATATATTCGCTCGCGTACTCGGGATCCCCCCAGCGGAAGGTGAATATATCATCGTTCCTGACATTCAGCCAGCAGGGAATATTATGGGATTCGACTGCTTCCCGGTAGATCTTGTCAAACCAGGGCGGTTCGGTGGATGAGTACATCCGTGCACGGGAATATTTGAAAGAGGTCTCAATTTCTGTGGGATAATCCTTGAATGCTTCCGCGATATCCTCCAGGTCGCTCCAGTGACGGCGGAATATGAACCTTACCTCCAGGTCCGGGTTTTCAGCCCTTGCATCCATGATCCCCTGTCCGTAGGTATGCCACATCCAGTTCTCGGTTTTGTACTTGCCGGTAAGTTCCCGGTTGATATGTTCCCCGGCCGTAACCCCTATCCCTTTGATATTGGGATAGGTCAGCAGGGTTTGTTTGACGGATTTCCGGATATAGTCCATCGTTATGGGATTGTCCTGCTCCCAGCGGATGCCATGTTTGCCTTCCGCGCCGTTGACAAATACATTCCAGTGGAAGAGGTATATGTCAATGCCCCGGTCCTGGGCATACTGGAAAACCTTTTTCCAGTGTTCGATCTTCTCATCCATGCTGATTTCCCTGATAACGGTAAGATTTTCGGGTTCCTGTATCCCTTCCTCAATCCATTTCATGTCCGTCCAGTTGGTGATGGGTTTGTTGTATACTGTCACATTATCCAGGGCCACTTCGGGATACTCCGGTACCCTGATCCAGGAAGGGTAGGGGTGGAGGCTCCAGATGGTCAGCAGGTTGTAACGGTTCAGTGCCATATGGTCCAGGTACTGCTTCCAGAATTCCCATTCCCACATGGTGGCTATGTTCTTCTGGGCCGCATCGCCCGTGTCATCATAGCTGGGCGTACGGGCATCCAGGGGGATATTGTAGCGGAGTCCCCTGTGCCTGATATACGGTTCCTGCTCGATGGAGCCTATGGCATACAGGTCCTTTCCAAGGAGGATCATTTCTGTCAGGTCAATGCCGGCATACATCAGGCCATTGGCATCGCCGCCGGCCAGCACAATGCTGTTTTCCTGCTGGTCTATACGGTAAGCCTCAAAACCCAGTCCCGGATCAATGATCATGTTGATCACCAGGGCTGGATCCCTGTCTGCATCCTGTTCAAGCACCTTGATCTTCTTTGATTTACAGGCCCTGTAGATATTGTCGATGGCAAAAAGGGCCTGAGGGATCTCCCCGTCGTACTTGATTTTAACCGATCCTGGCATATCCGATTTGCTGCAGGATGCCAGGATCATCAATCCCAGGAAAACGGCAATGATGGTTCGTTGCATATGATTACGTTTTATCCATACCATTTGCGCTGCCGGCCTGCCAGCTTCGACAATGTATCTATGGCGATATTCACATCGTCCACCACCTGGTAATCGAACATGCCGACACAGATGAAATCGGCACCGTTCTCAAAGGCATACCTGAATCCTTCCTCCGGGTGGATGGCACCGCCTGCAAGCACTTTAAAGGCAATCCATGGGATCTCCTTTCTGTTCATGAATTCAACTGTCTCGTCAGGAAAGAGGCAGAACATGTTGTCGTGGAATTCATCATGGTCTTCCGAACGGTCTCCGTCAACGGAAAACGGGATACGTTTCTCCACGGGATGGGCCGACCAGTATTGATCATGGTGGAAAGTTTTCATGTAAAAATCCGGTTCCAGTCCCGCTTCATCACAGGCTTTCAGGGCCTGGACGGAATGCGCTCCGAGTCCCGCAGGATACCCCTGCCTTTTGATATGGTCAAGGCATTTGTATAAAACATCGATTTCCCCGTCCCTGACCCTCCAGTCACAGCAGTTCCCCTGGATCTGAATCAGGTCAACCCCCAGGTCTATCACCGTATCCACGTGTTCATAAAGGTTGTCCTTTGTCGGGTGGACCTGCGTCATGGTTTGCAGGTTACTGCCAAAGATCCTTTTGTATTTGTTGATCAGGGCAAGCTGTGTGTGGCTGATGTTGATGGCATTGATCCCGGCTTTCTCGGCCAGGTTGAGTGTTTCAAATACCTTCATCTCGGTATTGTAGGCCTTGAAAAGGGAGCTTACATAGATCAGGTCCCGGGAATGTGACCAGCCTCCGATCAGGTTACCACCGGCAAAAATACGGCTGACCTGCCTGTTGAGGATCTTTCCCCTGGGAAGTTCTCCTTTCAGGTCCTTGAGCGCTGTGTCACTGATCTTGATGGTGGCACCGGATACCGCGTTCACTGAATTCCATCGGTATTTCCTGTCCGTTCCCCAGGCGAAGGCCCCCAGTACCGGGACCATGGCCAGGTACCTGAGGATCTCCCGCCGGTGCAGGGAATCGGGCACAGCATTCTCATCCAGGATATTCCCTGGCTTTTTTGCTTTTTCCGGTTTTTCTGCGGAGCGGGACCGCCTTGCATTGCCCGCCGCACGGATAAACCGGTCAAGTCCGAAGTAAAGTCCGCTGGGAAACACCCCCAGTACCCCGAGGGCAATGATCTCAACGAAGGTCTTGTTGATAAAAAGATAATGTCCTTCCAGCGGGATACCAAAGTCGGTTCCGATAAAAGGCGGATTGGCTATATAATACAGGGATAACAATGCCATGCCTGCGATGCTGGCATAGCGGGTCAAAACACCGAGCATCAGCGCCAGACCGATCAGTGTGAGTCCCCATACATTCAAAAAATCAACCACCTGGATAGCTCCCTCGCTGGCTGCCAGGGAATGGAAGAGGCCTGAGAAAATCCACCTGGAATTCTCCAAGTATCCTGCTGAGGTCCAGTCCGGTATCAGCATCTTTGCAATGCCTTCATAAAGCAGGTGCCACCCTACAATAATCCTTAACAGGACCAGGAACAGGGACTGCGCCCTGTTGAGGCCGTTTCTGGTTGTGATCATACGTCTGTTGAATTAATCCGCAGAAAGGTATAAAGTTTTTTGCTGCTATCCTAGCTCTCGAAATAAACACCTCCCTGCACCAGTGCATCCCTCAGTTCGGTATAGTTAAGGTCACGGGTTCCGCAATCTTTCTGTGCGCAGAGGGCTGCCGCTGTTCCGGTGGCCTGGCCCATGGCCATCACACTTACCGTGTTCCTGGTAGACATGTGTGCACGGTGGTCGGAGGTAACCATCATACCCGCCAGCATGAGGTTGTCCAGTCCACGTGCAAGCAAAGCCCGGAACGGTACTCCGTATGTTCCGCCATCCCTGATCTGCAGCCTCGGCGCTGAATCATGGAATCCGTAAACATAGACCTCGTCATCGAAGTGCCTGGCCTCGATCACATCCTCATGGGTGATGTCATAATCACAGGTGACCAGCCTTCCGCGGCGAATGTTCAGGGATGGACTGGTGCGGGCAATGAAGGCCTTCTCACAGCCGGGGATGAATTTCCTGATCAACCCGAGACCACTGTACTGGCGCTGTCTTACGAGCAGCTCAGCCCGGGCGATATCATCCCGGTCAATGACACTTCCCTCCACCCGGATATTGATTTTGATGAACATCAGGTAATTATCATGCACGGTAGTGGTGGTTGCGGACATACCTATTTTTCTGGCTTCCTCATTGTACTCTTCCGGCAGGTTCACGCCGCGCCCGCTGAGGCGCACCAGCTGATCTTCCTTGCCGCTGCGAAGCCCGTGGGCCATCTGCCCTATGGCGTCATACTTTTCCAGGAAGGCATAGTATTTTTCCATGCTTACATTTCCCACGCCGATGGAATTGCATGAATCGTAATCGTTGGGTACGGTGAACTCAGCCCCGGCATGGGCTGCCAGGTCACCGTATGCCGTAGCATCCACGAATGATCGTGCAAGGATGGCTTCCCGGCCGCTCCTGCTTTCGGTAATGACTCCCTTTATTTCCGTCCCTCTGGTAATGGCCCCGGCACAGAGGGTATTCACTGCCACATGGACACCGGCCTCAACCAGCATCTCGAAGGTGACCAGCTTGTATAGTTCCGTGTCAACGGCCGTACAGACAGAATCATAATCATATCCTTTGTCCATTTCCGCATGGCCCGTAGTGCCTCCCACCAGCATCAGGCGGTCAATGATCTCTGAGGGGATCCCCCTGACCACCTGCCTCTTTTCCACTCCGGGGAATGCCTTCCAGAGGTTATAGTAAGAATGAATGGCCGTGCCTCCTTCCGTGGCTGTCCCGCCCGGATATCCCTTTGCTTCTATCAGCATGGTCTTTGCCCCCTGGCGTGCGGCTGCAATGGCCGCAACCACCCCGGCCGTGCCTCCACCGGCTACGACCACATCGAACTCCCTGGTGGGAAGCCTTCTGGCCGGCTCGGTATAGAGCCCTTCACTGATCTTGCTGCCGGTCCCGGTACAGGCTGAATTCATCCCTGTCAGGGCACCTGCTCCCATGATGAGGCTAAGTTTTGAAAAATTTCTGCGGTCCATGTTTTAAGCTTTTGGTTTATTACATCACTAAAATATCAATGATTTTCTGAATATCTGAAGATTTGACGGCTGTTTTCCCGGGATAGTCGTATTCCATCAGGTACCAGGTTTCGGTAAAACTGGCCTCATAGCTTGGCTGGATGACTTCCAGGGGACCAAGGGGTCCGGCCTCGCACATTTCCTCCCCGGTGTAACAGAATGACATATTGTTGGCTGCGATTTCGCCATAAACCCTGCCGGGATAAACGGGGAACTTCTTGACAAATAAGAGGGAATCCCTGGACAGATATGCCAGCCATCCCTCCGACAGGTCCATGGCAAATTTATGGGTGGATGGCGGACCAAAGATCTGTAATAATCCTTCGTGGATGCAGACATTTGGTTCACATTCAGGCCGGTAATTAATGACATCTCCCGGACCGTAGGTGAGATATCCATGGGGGAATCGGCTTGCCTGGTTGACCGGGGCAATGGCAATACCGCCTCCTTTGCATAGGGTCCGGGACCAGTGAGCATATTGCTTGGGTGTCTCACTGATATTGAGTATGCTTTGGGTGAATTTGAGTTTGGCAAAATGTTCTTCAAGTGAAATGGTCCTTGTCAGTTGTATGCCTGTTTCATGGTCCATCATGCTGGTCATCTCCACCGACTGGTCATCCTGGATCCTTGCAATCCAGTTTCCCAGCCAGAGATCAGGATGCGGCGGGGTGGTCATCTCGGGACCAATGTCACAGCGGCCTGCACATGGACTGGAAGGTCCCGCCGGGGATTTACCGCTTTCAAGCAGGTACCCGTCGTCCGCTGGATTGATATAGAGCACATTGATCCCTTTATACTCATAACAGAGTATCCTTCCTCCGCAATTGGGCTCAATGACCACCCTGGAATCTCCATGGGTTATCTCAATGCAATCCTTATATCCGCGTAAGTCGATTAACCGGGTTTCCATTTACTGTACCTTGTTTGGTTCATATTTAAGTTTTTCGGCTATCATTTCCAGTATTTGCCTGTGGCTGAATTTCGAGCAATGTCCCTGCATCGGTTCAAATATAATCTTCGCATCGGATCTGGGATCCGTTGTGTGTTTTAAAAATTCATCCAGGGCCCTTGTGGCCGGATTGAGAATAAAATGATCCATATCTCCCATCCAGATCCAGATCTTGCCCTGCAGGCTGGGTCCGATTTCGCTCCAGTTCTCCTGGAGATGGATCTTGAGGTCGTATTTTTTCCAGTGTTCCGCAATATCCCGGTCAATTTCCCCTGTATGGGGATCAAACAGCGGTGCAGGCAATCCGTTTTTTCCTTTGGGACTGTAAAGCGCTGTGTGGGCACACATTTGTCCACCCGAATTCAGATAGGTACTGGAGGAACCCTGTACATTCTCATACTGGACGAATTCTTTCATCATGATCATGGGATCGCCGGTAAGGTCACGGGCCACCGGACGGGGATTTCCCCATTCGTTGTAAAAGGCATTCTGGTCCTTGTAGATGTTGATCGTCTGGTAGTTCTCGAATTCAACGGCATCCGGACTGTAGGCAAAAGCCCCGTTGAAAAAATCCGGGTAGAATATCTGCAGTGCCAGGGAAACCCAGCCGCCTGTGGAGCAGCCATCCACAAACCTTGTCCCGGGGGTGCCAATTGCCCTGAAACTGTTTTCGATATGGGGAATAAGCTCATGGATCAGCGCATAACCGTAGGGCCCGTTGTTTTCTGAATCCAGCTGGTAAGGGTCACCAAATGGTCCTTCCCCGTCGAGGA
>Ga0111175_1201_pt1 | contig 10030 bp, 9 predicted proteins | sample DeeMarSWOR324_28_FD_80228 | JGI IMG/M metagenome (GOLD analysis project Ga0111175, IMG submission 80228) | Bacteroides sp. SM23_62
TGCAGGCGCCTGGTGGAATCAGGATTGGACCGGATCATTATTTCCCTGGATGGCACCGATCAGGAATCATACAACAAATACCGCATGGGAGGGGATTTCGAAAAGGTCATCAAAGGTATCAGGATGCTGTCTGAGGCAAGGCAGGGAAACAGGAAACCTTATATTATCATACAATTCCTGGTTTTCAGACATAATCAGGACCAGGTGGCTGAGATCAGAAGGCTTGGCAAAAGGCTGGGTGCTGACCGGGTGATTATAAAATCAGCCCAGATCGAATATCCTGAATCGATACATGAATGGATGCCGGTCCACAAAAAGTACAGGAGGTACAGGAGAGATAACCAGGGGGAATGGAAGCTGGGAGGTAAGCTGAAAAACCGATGCCGGCGCTTGTGGCACACAACCGTTATTACCACTGACGGACTGGTGGTACCATGCTGCTTTGATAAACTGGCAAAATATCCAATGGGTTCCGTTGGAACAGGAACCATCAGCCAGATCTGGAAGAACACGGAATACAATGATTTCAGGAAAAAAATACTGGGCAACCGAAAAGAAACAGTGATCTGCACCAATTGTACCGAGGGGATAGGCAGGATCTACCGTTGATTTGAATGATATCAGACCGTCATGATGTCATTTTCCTTCGCCTCAATGATCTTGTCCACCTTCTCAATATATTCATCAGTGAGTTTCTGTACTTCACTCTCACCGTTTTTTTCTTCGTCTTCAGGCAATCCGTCCTTTTGAAGCTGCTTTAACTCATCATTTGCATCCCTGCGGGCGTTCCTGACCCCCACCTTGGTGTCTTCCCCTTCATGCTTTACCTGCTTGACAAGATCCTTCCTTCTCTCTTCGGTCAGGGGAGGGATATTCAGTCGGATGATTTCCCCGTTGTTTTCGGGTGTAATTCCTATATTGGCTTGCATGATGGCCTTTTCAATAGGCTGAATCATGTTTTTCTCCCATGGCTGTATGGCAACGGTTTTTACGTCGGGTGTGCCGATATTTGAGACCTGGGTAAGCGGTGTCATCACACCGTAATACTCAACCATGATGCCATCCACAATTCGTGGTGTGGCTTTTCCGGCCCGGATCTTACCCAGTTCATTTTCCAGGTGCCTGATGGATTTATCCATTTTCGCACGAGTATCATCAAGAACCATTTTTACGAGTTCATCCATGGCTGTTGATTTTATTGTTTTTCAGCGATATAAATATATTCAAATTTTAACTAATGTACCAAGCCTTTCTCCCTGAATAATCCGTTTCAGATTTCCTATCTCATTCATATTGAATACGATAATTGGCAACTGGTTCTCGCGGCACATGATAAATGCGGTCTGATCCATGACCTTCAGATCCTTGCGGATTGCCTCTTCAAAACTTATCTCGTTAAACCTGGTGGCCGTGGGATTTTTTTCCGGATCAGCACTATATACACCATCCACCCGGGTCCCTTTCAGCAGGGCATCCGCTTTTATTTCCACAGCACGCAGCGAAGCAGCGGTATCGGTAGTAAAATATGGATTGCCGGTTCCAAAAGTGAAAATCGCTATATATCCGTTGCCCAGGGCATCCAGTACCTGGGGCTTGCTGAATCTGATGCCAACTGGTTTCATCTCGATGGCAGTAAACATGGTCGCTCTGGCACCAATGCTTTCCAATCCGGATTGAATGGCCAGTCCATTGATCACAGTGGCCAGCATTCCCATATAATCTCCCTTCACCCTGTCGAAGCCTTCTGCAGCGCCTGACAAACCCCTGAAAATATTCCCACCTCCGATCACAATCCCAACCTCCACTCCCATGTCGGCGATTTCTTTGATCTGTTCTACATACTCTTTCAATCGAGGCGGGTCAATCCCATTTCCGGTTTCCCCGGCAAGTGATTCCCCGCTGAGTTTCAGAAGGATTCGTTTGTACTTAAGCATAGCTTGAAATTAAGAAATCCAAAGATAAGTATTTTACGAAATTATTTTGGGATTGTTTGGAATGCGTAAGTCAGGACAAAAACATTATAAAGCCGCATCATATCATATGACACGGCTCCTTAAAAATGTTTTTGCCTGCTTGAAGACTAGTTATTCAGACCAAACCTGACAAATCCGGTGACAGTTAAATCTTTGTCTTTCTCCTGCAGGTATTGTTTTATTGTTCTTTTGTGATCCTTCACGAAATCCTGATTCAGCAGCGTATTTTCCTTGAAGAATTTATTCAGTTTCCCCATTGCTATTCTTTCAAGGATCTGTTCTGGTTTTCCTTCCCTCCTGGCCTGATCTTTTCCAATCTCAATTTCCCGGTCCTGGACATCCTGTGGAACATCATCCTTATCTACTGCAATGGGACTCATGGCAGCGACTTGCATGGCAACATCCTTGCCCACCTGCTCATCAGGAATGGCCTTGTTCAGACCGATCATGCTGGCGAGTTTATTACCAGGATGAACATAGGCAGTTACCTGTGTGGAATCAATCATGTCATAAAAACTCAGATCCAGTTTTTCCCCGATGATACCGATCTGTTCTGTGACGGCATCGGCAACTGTTTCCCCCCCAAGAGTGAGTGATTTAAGTTCATGCAGGTTAGCTGGTTGCTTCTCAAGGGCAAGATCCAGGATACTTTCAGCAAACTTTACAAAATCATCGTTCTTTGCGACAAAATCTGTTTCACAATTCAATACGATCATAAAACCTTTTGTGTGGTCCCCTGAGGCCTTTGCAAGTACGACGCCTTCACTGGCTTCCCTTTCGGCACGCTTACTGGCAACAGCCTGGCCTTTTTTGCGGATAATCTCGGTGGCTTTGTCAAAATCCCCATCAGCTTCCTGAAGGGCTTTTTTACAGTCCATCATCCCGGCACCGGTCATTTTTCTGAGTTTTGCAACATCAGCAGATTTAATCTCAGCCATGTTTTTTGATATTTTTTGAGTTTATGATTGCCTGGTTAATTATTCCTCGTCCTTAACAGGTCTTGAAGCGACTTTTTTCGGAGCCTCCTCCTTAACCTTGATGATATCCTCCAGTTCCTCTTCATCTATTGCCAAGGCTGGCTCTTCATCACTGATTTCTTCCATTTCAGCCTCCATGGCAGCTTCCTTCTCTTCCTGTTCCTTGGTGGCAGCTTCTTTTTCTCTTTCCATTTTGCGTTCGTTCAATCCTTCCTCAATGGCCTCGCAGATTACGTTTACCACCAGTGAGATGGATTTTGAAGCATCATCATTTGCAGGGATTGGAAATTCAACCTGATTGGGATCTGAATTGGTATCAACCATGGCAAAAACCGGAATATTCAACCTGCTTGCCTCCCTGACTGCGATATATTCTTTGGATATATCAACCACGAAGATGGCTGCCGGCAGACGGGTAAGATCAGCTATACTGCCAAGGTTTTTTTCAAGTTTGGCACGTTGCCTTGTGATCTGAAGCTTTTCTCTTTTGGAAAGGGTGGCAAAAGTTCCATCGGTTGCCATATTATCAATGGCAGACATCTTTTTAACTGCTTTGCGTATGGTTGGGAAATTGGTCAGCATGCCGCCAGGCCAGCGTTCTGTCACGTAAGGCATGTTTACTTTCTTTACCCGCTCGGCTACAATATCTTTTGCCTGCTTCTTTGTGGCAACGAACAGGATCTTCCGGCCCGATTTGGCAATTTGCTTGAGAGCTGCTGCCGCAACTTCCAGCTTTTCTGCTGTTTTCTGCAGGTCGATAATATGGATCCCGTTTCTTTCCATGAAAATATATGGAGCCATATTGGGGTTCCACTTCCTTTTAAGGTGCCCGAAATGCACACCTGCATCTAATAATTCCTGAAAACTAATCTTTGACATTTTGTATGGATTAATTGTTTACATTCATTTTGTCAACCGGCAAGTAGTTCCGCATTCCGGAAGTCTTGACAGTTTAGATACTAAACAAAGCAATAGGCTAGCGTTTCGAGAACTGGAATCTCTTGCGGGCCTTTGGCTGACCTGCTTTCTTTCGTTCCACTTCGCGTGGATCCCTGGTCAGCAATCCGTTTGATTTTAACATCGGTTTTTTCTCTGGATCGATCTTGATCAGAGCCCTGGCAATAGCCAGCCTGAGGGCTTCTGCCTGTCCTTTGAAACCACCTCCATCGAGGTTTGCCTTGATATCATATTTGCCTTCAACCTCAGCAATCTTGATGGGCTGTTCGACAACGTATTGTAATCTTTCCTCCGGAAAGTATTCTTTGTAATCTTTTTGATTAATCGTAATTTGTCCTTTCCCCTCGTTCACATAGATCCTGGCAACAGCGGCTTTTCGCCTTCCTACCGTATTGATGGCCTCCATATTACTTATTTAATATCGTTTAAGTTAATTTCTTTTGGTTGTTGGGCTTCATGTGTATGACCGGGACCTACAAAAACATGAAGGTTTCTGAACAGCTCACTTCCAAGCCTGTTTTTTGGAAGCATACCTTTTATGGCTTTTTCAACAACTGAGCCTGGTTTCTTGGCAAGCAGTTTTTCCGGGGTATCAATCACCTGGCCACCCGGGTAACCCGTATGTCTGAAATACCTTTTATCGGTCATTTTCTTCCCCGTAAGCTTAACCTTCGCTGCATTTATGATAATCACATTGTCTCCGCAATCAACATGTGGCGTGAAACTCGGCTTGTGCTTACCTCTCAGGATCTTGGCTACTTTTGAAGCCAATCTTCCGAGTACTTCCCCTTCGGCATTGACAAGTACCCATTCCTTATTCACGGTTTCCTTATTGGCCGATTTTGTTTTATAGCTCAACGTATCCACTTTATTTGCTTTATTAGTCTGTTAATGAATATACAACCCTGAATTTGTGGTTCGCAAAAATACAAATCTTTTCTTTAATACAATAATAATCCGCTTAAATAATTTTTCCTTTTATTAATTGTCATTATATCAGAAGGTTAATTAACTTTTCTTAGGCACGGAACGAGTTTGTTAAAGTGATTGAAATAAATAATTTTAACTTGCATCTACAACCTCCGCCTGTTTGGTTTATGTTTGGGAAGGAAGTACACTCAAAAATCTATTTTATCGGTCTTGCTTGCCTTGCTGCCAGCCTGCCACTCTCTGTTTTTACCACCAGCCTTTTTGAGATCGTGCTGGCAGCCAATTGGTTACTGGAAGCGGACTTCAAAAATAAATTCAGGAAACTCAGGGAGCGCAGAAGTTTATGGTTTATTCTTTCGATATACCTGGTATTCCTGGCCGGCCTTGTTTTCACGAAGGATTTCAATTATGCTTTTCATGATTTGCGGATAAAACTGCCAATATTCGTACTGGCTTTGATCATGGGCCTTTCTGAACCAATTACTTCAAAACAGCTTAAGTGGGTATTATTGTTTTTGGTCGCAGGTGTATTTGCCAGTTCCGTTTCAAGCATGGCTGTATTGACCGGAATCATTGATTATGCCTATAAAGACCTGAGAGAAATCTCTCTGTTTGTGGACCATATCCGGTTTTCCCTCCTGAATGATATGGCCATCTTTTCCCTTGTATATTTGATCCTTGAAAGGAAGATGACAAGGGTAAAATGGGAAAGGATCATCTATGCTATGTTGCTTTGCTGGCTGGTTATCTTTTTATTCATCCTGCAGGCCATCACAGGGATTTTCATATTTCTGGGTGTAGGATTTATCCTGTTCTGGGTGTATCTCCATAAAATTCCCACAGTGGTTTTAAGATGGACACTTGCTGTTTTCGTGATATGCGGGACTTTATTGTGCTTTTCCATACTGGCCAGATCAGTAGACCGGTTTTATAGTGTTGAAGAAATTGATCTTGAAAAAATTGAACAGGTCACCATTAACGGGAATCCATATACACATGATTTTTCACGGATGTATATTGAGAACGGGCATTATACATGGCTCTATGTGTGTGAACCTGAATTGAAGAAGGAGTGGAACCTGGTTAGTGAATTTGATTACGATGGCCATGATCAGCAGGGGAACAGGATCAATTATACCCTGATCAGGTATCTTACCTCCAAAGGATTGAGAAAGGATTCAGCAGGACTGGCACAGCTCAGCAGTAAAGATCTCAGGTTGATAGAACAGGGGAAAGCAAATTACCTGCTGGGCAGGAAGTTCAGCCTCTATAACAAGTTGTATGAGGTACTCTGGCAGATAGATGTTTTCAGGAAGAATGGGAACCCATCCGGACATTCAGTCACACAGCGGATCCTCTACCTGCAGGCGGCACTGGATATTATCAGGGATCATTTCTGGATTGGTGTGGGAACGGGTGACGTTTTGATTTCCTATGCAGCATATTACCAGGAGGTTGACAGTCCTCTTTCAGAACGCTGGAGGTTACGTGCCCACAACCAGTTGCTGACCTTCCTGCTGACTTATGGCATCATTGGTTTTATATGGATCCTGGTCGGTATCCTCTACCCGGTATACCTGGAACGAAAATGGAATGATTATTTAATGATCATGTTCCTGTTGGTCGGGTTTTTCTCCATGCTTAATGAAGACACCCTGGAAACCCATACTGGTGTTTCGTTTTTTGCATTTTTTTATGCCTTGTTCCTGTTTGCATGGCAGGATTATGAAATAGATTTAACTGAGAATGGGAAACCGGACAATTGAAGATTTCATGCGCATGGCCATCCGCATGTCCATTGATAATGTCGAGCGGGGAGGCGGACCTTTTGCTGCCCTTATTGTGAGGGACGGGGAGATAGTATCAACAGGGATTAACAGTGTTGCGGAAGAAAATGATCCTACAGCACATGCTGAGATCAACGCCATTCGTTCTGCCACTAAAGAGCTTCAACGGTTCAAACTGAACGATTGTGTTTTATACAGCACCTGTGAACCTTGTCCCATGTGTCTCGGAGCCGTCTACTGGTCGGGCATCCCCACCATCTATTTCGGCAATTCAAGAGAAGATGCAGCCAAATATGGATTTGATGATTCATATATCTATCAACAAATCGGTATGGCATTGGATGAAAGACAGGTCCGTTTCACCCGGATCCTGGGCAAGGAGGCTATTGAGGCATTTAATTATTGGGATCAGCAAAGTGATAAGATTCAATATTGATATCTATATTTTAAGAAATTTATGAAGCTGGCGCAGGATTTTTTCCGCAGGGATGCCCTGGAGGTAGCCCCTGATTTGCTCGGGAAAATACTCGTGCGTCGTTTCGATAACGAGCATTTTTTTACAAGTCAGATTACTGAAGTAGAAGCTTACCGGGGCGAGGAGGATAAGGCCTGCCATGCAAGCAAGGGAAGGACATCCCGGACCGAGATCATGTATCATCCCGGCGGATCAGTCTATGTATACCTGATCTACGGGATGTACTGGATGCTGAATTTCGTCACGGGAGACAGGAATGAACCACAGGCAGTGCTGATCAGGGGATTGAAAGATATTAAAGGACCCGGGAGAATCACCCGCAGACTTGAGATCGGTTCAGATTTTTACGGGGAGGACCTTGCTGGTTCAGAAAGAATATGGATCGAGGATAACGGTCAGCAGGTAACTGTACAGGCTGGTCCGAGGATCGGCATTGCCTATGCCGGCGAACCCTGGAATACACTTCCCTGGAGGTTTGTCGCATTACGTTAAATTTTCTTAAAATCAGGATATATTTGCGTAAAAATCCCTTTATTTGTGCTGGTTTCTAATATCCTGCGAAATATTTGTCTATGAATATCTTCAGACGGGCCAACATCATCACTGGCTGGATCGTTTTCCTCATTTCCTCAATTGTTTACCTGTTGACCATTGAACCAACTTCAAGTTTCTGGGATTGCGGTGAATTCATCGCTGCTTCCTATAAATTGGAAGTCGGACACCCTCCTGGGGCGCCTTTTTTCATGCTGGTCTCGAAATTTTTCTCCCTGTTTGCCGCTGATGCGACGCAGGTAGCCAAGTGGATCAATATCATGTCTGCCCTGGCCAGCGCCCTGACCATTGCTTTCCTGTACTGGACGATTACACATCTGGCCAGAAAGATCATGGGTAAGGGAAATGATCTGTCCGTACCGGAACTGGTTTCCATCATGGGTGCCGGCGTGGTAGGTTCCCTGGCCTATACTTTCTCCGATACCTTCTGGTTTTCTGCCGTTGAAGCTGAAGTTTATGCATCTTCAAGCCTTTTTACCGCCGTGGTATTCTGGGCGATCCTGAAATGGGAAAATGTTGCCGATGAGAAACATGCGAACCGCTGGATCATACTCATAGCTTACCTGATGGGATTATCGATCGGTATACATTTATTGAACCTGCTAGCCATTCCGGCCATTGTATTCGTTTACTATTTCAGAAAATATGAGCCAACACGCAAGGGGGTATTGTACAGCCTTGGACTTTCTGTGCTCCTGCTGGCGGTTCTGCTCTACCTGATCATACCGGGTATTGTTAAAGTGGCATCTGTATTTGAGCTGATCGCAGTGAACGGGATGGGCCTTTTTTACAATTCAGGGGTGCTCCTGTTCATCATCGCTGCCCTGGGGATTGTTGCCTACCTTATTTTCAACAGTCACAAAACCCGGAAAGTACTGTTGAATACCATACTGGTTTCGTTTTCCGTCATAATGATCGGCTATTTTTCATATGGACTGATTCTTATCCGGTCTGCTGCCAATCCCCCGATGGAACAGAATGATCCGGAAACCGTATTTTCACTTTTATATTACCTGAACAGGGAACAATACGGACAGAATCCTTTGTTCCACGGACAATATTACAATGCTCCCATCAAGGAAGCAGCAGAGGGAAAAAAGATCTATTCCAAGATCGACGGACGCTATAAAGTAACCCATCACCGGCAGAAAATCGTTTATGACGAGCGTTTTATGACCATTTTCCCCCGCATGTGGAGCAATGATCCGGAACATGTTCAGGCTTACCAGAAATGGGGGAAAATTGAAGGCACACCGGTCAATGTAACCAATCGTAACGGCGAGGCACAGGTGCTGCGGAAACCAACATTTGGAGAGAACCTCCGCTTTTTTGTCCGTTACCAGGTGGGTTATATGTACCTTCGATACTTCATGTGGAATTTTGCCGGCAGGCAAAATGATCTCCAGGGGCATGGGGAAGTACACAAGGGGAACTGGTACTGCGGGATCAGGTTCATTGATGAGGCGAGGCTGGGGCCACAGGACAACCTCCCGCCTTTTTTAAAGGATAATCCTGCCAGGAACAGGTATTATATGTTGCCACTGATGCTGGGGATGACCGGACTGGTCTTCCATTACCTCAGGCACAGGAAGGATTTCTGGGTGGTCATGCTGCTGTTTGTCATGACAGGTCTGGCTATTGTTGTATACCTCAATCAATATCCTTTTCAGCCTAGAGAGCGGGATTATGCATATGCAGCTTCCTTTTATGCCTTCGTTATCTGGATTGGATTGGGTGTAATGGCCATTTCAGAATATACCAGGAAGCACCTGCCTGGCTTCACCGGGCCTGGACTGGCAACACTTGCCTGTCTTTTCCTGGTACCCGGCATAATGGCCAAGGAGAACTGGGATGATCATGACCGTTCCGGGAGGTATACGGCCAGGGATTTTGCCTGGAACTACCTGAATTCCTGTGAACCTAATGCCATTCTTTTTACCAATGGTGACAATGACACTTTCCCCCTCTGGTATGTACAGGAGGTGGAAGGCGTCCGGACAGATGTCAGGGTAGTCAACCTGAGCTACCTTGGGGCGGATTGGTACATAGAGCAGGTTGCACGGAAAGCTTATGACTCTGATGCGGTGCCATTTGGCATGTCAAAAGATCTTTACAGAACGGGGAGACGCGATTATATTTACCTGATTGAAAGGATTACGGATCATGTAGACCTGGGAGAAGCCATGGATTTCATAAGGAGTGAGGATAAACGGACCAAGACCCTTGGGAATTACACGGAACGTGTAGATTATATACCGGCAAAGAAATTTAAAATACCTATTGATTCCGCACATATCATCAATACAGGCACAGTCAGGGCAGAGCTGGCACATGAAATAGTGCCTGAAATACGATGGCAAATAAACAAACAGAATCTCT
>Ga0111175_1327_pt1 | contig 10030 bp, 9 predicted proteins | sample DeeMarSWOR324_28_FD_80228 | JGI IMG/M metagenome (GOLD analysis project Ga0111175, IMG submission 80228) | Bacteroides sp. SM23_62
AGCAGAACAGAAGCTCCAGGCGAAAGGTGCCACAGCTGGGAAATGTGGTCATCGGGAATGATGTGGAAATAGGTTCCAACGTATGTATTGACAGGGCGACCATGGGATCCACCAGGATCGGGAACAGGGTTAAGATGGATAACCTGATCCAGATTGCCCACAATGTAGAAATTGGCGATGACAGTGTGGTTGTTGCACAGGCAGGTGTGGCCGGATCTACCAAGGTTGGAAAGAATGTCATCCTGGCAGCCCAGGCAGGCCTTGTAGGGCACATTACCATTGGAGACGGGGCGATCATTGCCGCCCAGGCAGGCGTGGCCCATAATATCAGGGAAAAGGAAATCGTCCTTGGTTCACCGGCCTTTGATATCCGCGAATTCCGCAAATCAGCCGCCATTTTCAAACGCCTGCCCGAGATACGCAATACCTTGATACAGCTGGAAAAGGATTTAAAGGAGATGAAACATCGAAACAATCCGGATGGCAGTGCAGGCAGGCGGAAGAAATAGATTTGCTGAATTTTTGTATATTGCGGCGTTCAATTTCTATCTGTAACTGAATGGATGATGACTGGGAATCAGAAAACTATTAAAAAATCTATAAGCTTCAGTGGCAGGGGACTCCATACTGGTGTGGACGTAAAATTGACCCTGACTCCTGCTCCCGAAAATCATGGTTACCAGATCATCCGAACTGATTTGAATGATCGCCCTGTAATCAGGGCCCTGGCCGAGAATGTGGTTGAGACGAGCAGGGGTACTACCCTGGAGGAAAATGGTGTAAAGGTTGCCACCATTGAACATGTGATGGCCGCCTGTGTCGGATCCGGCCTGGATAATGTAAATATAGAAATGAACGGGCCTGAGGCTCCCATCCTCGATGGAAGTTCAAAACTATACGTAGAAGGGATTGTAAAGGCTGGATTCAAAGACCAGCAGACACCCAGGAATACTTATCAGATCACCGAAAAAATTGAATATCGTGACGATGAACGCGGGATAGAGATCACCGCTTATCCCGATGCCAAGTTCAGCGTCGATGTAAAAATAGATTATAACTCGAAGGTGCTTGGTTTCCAGTACGCTAACCTGGACAAAATCACCGATTTCAATAAGGAAATTGCCCCTGCCAGGACATTTGTCTTCCTGCATGAGCTGGAATTTCTGGCAAATAATAACCTTATCAAGGGAGGAGACCTGGACAACGCCATCGTGATCATTGACCGTAAGGTTTCACAGGCAGAACTGGATCACCTGGCTGAGTTGTTTAACAAACCCAAGGTAAAAGTACAGCCTGAAGGGATCCTGAACAACGTCGATCTCAACTTCAGCAATGAGGCGGCACGTCATAAGCTCCTTGATATCATGGGGGACATTGCTCTGGTCGGTCAGCCCATAATGGGGAAAATCATTGCCACCCGTCCCGGACATTACGCCAACAACCAGTTCGCACGCCTGATCAGGAGTAAGATTAAAAAGGATAGACTGAAGAAGAAAGCCCCTGTTTATGACCTGACCAAAGCGGTACTGGATGTGAATGGCATCATGAAATTATTGCCTCACCGTTATCCTTTCCTCCTGGTGGACAAGATCCTTCACCGTGACAGTAAAACAGTCGTTGGGGTAAAGAATGTCTCCTATAATGAACCATACTTCCAGGGACATTTTCCACAGGAGCCTGTCATGCCTGGAGTACTTCAGGTTGAGGCAATGGCACAGGTCGGTGGGATCCTGGTATTGAATACCGTCCCCGATCCCGAACATTATGCCACCTACTTTATCAAAATTGACAATGTGAAGTTTAAACGGAAAGTTGTCCCTGGGGATACGTTGGTCATCAAAGCAGACCTTTTAGAGCCTATACGCAGGGGCATTGCACATATGTTCGGACAGATATTTGTAGGAGATAACCTGGTCTCAGAGGGCGAACTCATGGCCCAGATCGTTAAAGAATATGAATAAAACGAACCAAGGCCAGGCCAACATTCATCCTGAAGCCAGGATTGCTGATAATGTCAAGGTAGAACCATTTGCTACCATCGGCAAAGATGTTGAGATCGGGGAAGGCTCCTGGATCGGTCCGAATACCGTAATCATGGATGGTGCCAGGATTGGAAAGAATTGTACCATTTTCCCCGGCAGCGTGATCTCGGCCATTCCCCAGGATATGAAATACCAGGGCGAATACACAACGGTAGAGATCGGTGACAATACTACCGTTCGGGAATGTGTCACGATCAACAAAGGTACCAAAGCCCGTGGCAAAACCATTATTGGCAAAAATTGCCTTCTCATGGCATATGTCCATGTAGCCCATGATTGCGAACTCGGAGATCAGGTGATCCTGGTGAACAATGTCGCCCTTGGAGGAGAAGTTGAAGTCGATGACTGGGCCATTATCAGTGCATCTTGTCTGGTTCACCAGTTTGTCCAGATCGGGAAGCATGTGATGATCCAGGGCGGCTCAAAAGTTGGCAAGGATGTTCCTCCCTATATTACTGCTGGCAGGGATCCCTTTGCCTATGAGGGACTGAATTCCATAGGGCTGAAACGAAGGAATTTCCCCAACGAGAAGATCAAGGAGATCCAGGATATCTACCGGATCATTTTTCATCGTGGTTATAACTATACCCAGGCCAGGGAATACATTGAACAGCATTTTCAGCCTTCAGAGGAACGTGATGAGATCCTTGGATTCATGCAGAAATCAAAAAGAGGACTGATCAAAGGATTAAACAGTGGAGGTTGATGTTTCATCTCCAAATGAATTCCATCCCTGCGCTTTCAGTTCAATTTCACCTCTCTGTGTCGTTACAAACTTCATTCCGGCATCTTTCTCAGTGATATGACCGATGATGGATATGTCCTTGATTTTCATTACCTCGTCACGCAGATTGAGCGGGATGGTAAACAATAATTCATAATCCTCACCACCATTCAGGGCAGCGATAAAAGGTTCCATATTCATTTCCCTGGACGCCCGGTCGGTTTCCTCAGCAACGGGGATCCTGTCCTGGAATATCCTGCAACCCAGGCCTGATTGTTTGCAGATGTGGATGAGATCTGATGATAGTCCATCCGAGAGATCTATCATGGCACCCGGTACGATCTGATGCTCATCCAATGCCTCAATGATATCCTTGCGGGCTTCGGGTTTCAATTGCCTGCCCAGGATATAATCATAACCAGACAGGTCGGGCTGGATGCTCTTGCCGGATTCATTGAATACCTGCCGTTCCCTTTCCAGTAATTGCAATCCCATATAGGCAGCACCCAGATCGCCTGAAACACAGATCAGGTCATTTACCCTTGCTGTATTGCGGTAGGCAAGCTTCCCTTTCTCCACCTCACCCAGGGCCACCACGCTGATGGTGAGTCCGGTCAGAGAGGTAGTGGTATCTCCTCCTATCAGATCCACCCTGTATTTATTACATGCCAGCCTGATCCCCTCATATATCTGCTCCACAGCTTCCAGGCTGAATTTTGCGGACAGTGCCAGGGATACCAGGATCTGCCTGGGATGGGCGTTCATGGCATAAACATCAGACAGGTTGACTACGACAGATTTGTATCCCAGGTGTTTTAACGGAGTGTAAACCAGGTTGAAATGTATACCCTCGGGTAAGATGATCGATCAGGCCGAACTCGCCCAGTTTGGAAAGGGGGGTTATTTTTTTCCTCTCGTTCATGGGGATTACAGGTATTGAATGCTCCCAAAATCGTCGCAAAATTCACCAAAATTTAATACTTTTACTTATCTTTGTCCTTATTTGGAATAAATCTAAATAAAAGGAGCTGAAGGGAAATGGAAAACAATCATGAAGAGGTAATCAGGGAAGTAACCCAGAACGAATATAAGTATGGTTTCTATACCGATATCGAGACCGATACACTCCCGAAAGGCCTGAATGAGGATATCATCAGGATGATCTCAGCCAAGAAGGAGGAGCCAGAATGGCTGCTGGAATGGAGGCTGAAGGCTTTTCAGCAATGGAAGAAGATGAAAATGCCTGGGTGGGCCCATCTGCGCATTCCTGAAATTGATTACCAGGACATCATCTATTATGCCGCTCCCATACAAAAGGCCAGCCTGGAAAGCCTGGATGAGGTAGATCCTGAACTCAGGAGAACATTTGACAAGCTGGGGATCCCCCTGGATGAACAAAAGCGCCTTACCGGGGTAGCGGTCGATGCCGTGATGGATTCTGTCTCTGTCAAGACCACGTTCAGTGAAACCCTGGCAGAACTCGGGATCATTTTTTGTTCCTTCAGTGAAGCAGTCAAGAACCATCCTGACCTGGTAAAAAAATACCTTGGCTCGGTTGTCCCCTATACGGACAATTATTTTGCAGCACTTAATTCGGCTGTTTTTTCCGACGGGTCCTTCTGTTACATACCTAGGGGTGTCCGCTGTCCCATGGAGCTTTCCACCTATTTCAGGATCAATGCCGCCGATACTGGTCAGTTTGAAAGGACCCTGCTGGTGGCCGATGATGAAGCCTACGTGAGTTACCTGGAAGGCTGTACAGCCCCGATGCGGGATGAGAACCAGCTTCATGCAGCAGTGGTCGAGATCGTGGCCCTGGAGAAGGCCGAAGTGAAATATTCAACGGTGCAGAACTTGTATCCGGGGGACAGGAACGGGAAGGGCGGGATTTACAATTTCGTGACCAAACGCGGCATTTGCAAGGGCAATGATTCGAAGATCTCCTGGACACAGGTGGAAACCGGATCGGCCATTACCTGGAAGTATCCAAGCTGTATCCTGAAAGGCCATAATTCCATTGGAGAATTTTATTCCGTGGCGGTAACCAATAACCTGCAACAGGCCGATACGGGTACCAAGATGATGCACATCGGCAGGAATACGCGCAGTACCATTGTCTCCAAGGGAATATCAGCCGGGAGGAGCCAGAATTCTTACAGGGGACTCGTCCGTATCCTGAAAAATGCGGAGAATGCCAGGAATTTTTCACAGTGTGATTCCCTATTGCTGGGAGATAAATGCGGTGCACACACGTTCCCATATATTGAGGCTGACAACAGCACTTCCATCGTGGAACATGAAGCAACCACCTCCAAGATCAGTGAAGACCAGATTTTCTACTGCAACCAGCGGGGCATAGATACCGAGAAAGCCATCGGGTTGATCGTCAACGGCTATGCCCGGGAGGTATTGAACAAACTGCCGATGGAATTTGCCGTCGAGGCCCAGAAATTATTGCAGATCAGCCTGGAAGGATCTGTTGGTTAAGTCATAATCTAAGTATATAAATGCAATGTTATCAATAAAGGATCTGAAAGTAAATGTGGCAGAGAAGGAGATCCTCTCGGGGATCAACCTTGAAGTGAAGGCCGGGGAGGTGCATGCTATTATGGGACCGAACGGATCGGGTAAAAGTACCCTGGCAACGGCCATAGCAGGACGCGATATGATGGATATCACCCATGGTTCCATAAAATACCTGGGTGAAGACCTCCTGGAAATGGACCCGGAGGAAAGGGCCAAGAAAGGCATCTTTCTGGGCTTCCAGTACCCGGTGGAGATTCCGGGTGTCAGCATGGTTAATTTCATGAAGACGGCAGTCAATGAGCAGCGCCTGTACAAGGGACTGGAACCGCTCTCTGCCGGTGATTTTTTAAAGTATATGCGGGAAAAGAAGGAACTGGTTGAATTTGACAGCCAGCTGACAAACCGTTCTGTCAATGAAGGATTTTCGGGGGGGGAAAAGAAGAAAAATGAGATTTTCCAGATGGCCCTGCTCGAACCCAAACTGGCCATTCTCGATGAGACTGACAGTGGACTGGATATCGATGCCCTGAAGATCGTTGCCAATGGGGTCAATGCCCTGAAAAACAAAGACAATGCAACCATTGTCATCACCCATTACCAGCGTCTGCTTGATTATATTGTACCCGATTTTGTCCATGTGCTGTACAATGGCCGTATCGTCAAATCAAGCGGAAGGGAACTGGCCCTGGAACTGGAAGAGAAAGGATATGACTGGATCAAGGAAGAAGCCGTGAAGTAAGAGAAATGAATATGAGTCAGGAATATATAGAACTGTTCAAAGCCAAGGAGCCATTGCTTGAAAAGGCCTCCCCCCCCTTTATGATGAACATCAGGGAGGCGGCCATCCACGAGTTCGGACTGACAGGTCTGCCGGACAAGAAAAGCGAGATGTACAGATACACCTCCCTGCAGAAGCTGTTTGAGCCCGGCTATACCATGCAGCTGCAGCCCAGCAATGTTGATTTCAGGGTGGAGGACATCTTTAACTGTGATGTGCCCAACCTGCAGACCCGGCTGGAAATCATCCTGAACGGGTTCTACAAGGTAAACGGAACGGCCCTGACTGAAATGGATAACGGAATCATTATCGGGAGTTTCGCCGAGGCCCTCAGGAGATATCCTGAACTGGTCAGGGAACATTATGCCAAACATGCCAGTATACAGAAGGACTCCCTGGTGGCCCTGAACACAGCCTTTGCCATAGACGGCCTGTTTATCTATGTACCCAGAGGCCAGGTCCTCGAAGACCCGGTACAGGTGGTACACCTGCCGATGACCGGGAGCGATACCATGCTGCATTACCGCAACCTTTTCATCATGGAGGAGAATACAAGCGCCGAGGTGATCGTCTGCGACCACACCCTTTCTCCCTTCCGCTTTTTGACAAATGCCGTGACAGAGATATACGCCGGCAATGGGACCAGCTTTCATTATTCCCGGATCCAGAATGAGCACCTGAATTCCAACCTGCTGACCAACCTGTTCATCCACCAGGAGGCCGACAGCACGGTCAGGTCCAACACCATCAGTTTGCATGGCGGCCTGATCCGCAACAATACCAATGTTTTGCTGAACGCACCCGGCTGCAACAATGAAACCTACGGTCTCTTCCTGTCTGACAAGCACCAGCATATTGACAATTATGTGAACATCGACCACGCCAAACCAAACTGCACCAGTACCCAGCTGTTCAAGGGGATCCTCGATGACCAGTCCACCGGCGCTTTCAACGGCCGCATCCTGGTCAGGCCAGATGCCCAGAAAACCATGGCCTACCAGACCAATAACAATATCCTCATGTCCGATGAGGCCCGGATGAATTCAAAGCCCCAGCTAGAGATCTATGCGGATGATGTTCGTTGTTCGCATGGAGCCACGACGGGCCAGCTTGATGAAAATGCCCTGTTTTACATGCAGTCCCGTGGAATTCCCAGGCAGGAAGCCAGGCTGCTGATGTTATATGCTTTTGCCCATGAGGTCATCGAAAAGATCCAGGTTACCCCCCTGAAGGACAGGATCAATCACCTGGTGGACAAAAGGCTGAGGGGTGAACTTTCCCGCTGCAACAACTGTTCCATGGCCTGTGGCGATCTCCCCATCCCTGATTAATGTTCCCCTTATGGACTTTGAAGTAGATAAGATAAGAGAGGATTTCCCATTGCTTTCCCAAAAAGTACACGGACAACCCATTGTCTATTTTGACAACGGGGCCACCACCCAGAAGCCCAGGCAGGTCATAGAGACGGTGCGCAGGTATTACGAGGAGGAAAATGCAAGCATTCACAGGGGTGTTCATTTTTTGAGTGAACGTTCCACTGAAACCTATGAAAAAGCAAGGGAAAAGGTTCGCAAATACATCAATGCAGCATCCACCAGCGAGGTTATTTTTACCAGCGGGACCACCGGGTCGATCAATGCACTGGCATTCAGTTTCGGGGAAAAATACCTGGCCCCCGGCACCGAAGTGATCATCACCGAGATGGAACACCATTCCAACCTCGTTCCATGGCAGATGGCCTGTGAACGAAAAGGTGCCAAATTGAAGGTAGTTCCTTTTAATGAGAAGGGAGAACTCGTGATGGCTGAATTTAAAAAGTTACTGTCAGACAAAACCAGGATCGTTGCCGTCAGCCATATTTCCAATTCACTGGGGACCATTAATCCCATCAAGGAAATCATTCGCCTGGCGCATAAACATGAAGTGCCTGTGCTTGTGGACGGTGCCCAGGCCCTGCCACATGAAAGCATAGATGTGCGGGACCTGGATGCGGATTTTTATGTGTTCTCGGGACATAAGGTATACGGGCCCAACGGGATCGGGGTGCTTTATGGCAAGGAAAAATGGCTGTATGACCTGCCCCCTTATCAGGGAGGGGGGGATATGGTCGATTGCGTTACCTTTGAAAAAACCACCTATAACCAGCTTCCCTTTAAATTTGAAGCGGGCACCATGAATTATATAGGGGCAGCGGGACTGGCAGCAGCCCTGGACTATATCAGCGGGATCGGGCTCGATCGGATCAGGGAATACGAGAAATACCTGCTTGAATATGCCACCATGAAGCTGATGACGGTACCGGGACTCGAGATCTATGGCAATGCTGCCAGAAAGATCAGTATCATCTCCTTCCTCCTCGACGGGATCCATCCCTATGATGCCGGAATGGTGCTGGATAAGCTGGGTATTGCCGTGCGTACCGGGACCCATTGCACGCAGCCGGTCATGGATCATTTCAAGATCACCGGGACCCTGCGGGCTTCCATGGCATTTTACAATACCACCGGGGAGATTGACAGGCTTTATGCCGGACTCCACCGGGTTCGTGAAATGTTCGGATAGTCTGCCTGGCATTGATTATCTTTACGGAAAATTATAAGTAGAATGATGATCGATAAAATTCAAAATGAGATTATTTCAGAATTTGAAGTTTTTGATGACTGGCTTGATAAGTACAATTACCTGATCGAATTGAGCAATGATCTGCCCAAGATCGATCCGCAATACAAAACCAACGAATATGTAATCAATGGTTGCCAGTCGAAGGTCTGGCTGAGGGCCGACCTGGTGGACGGGAAGGTGGTGTTCACAGCCGATTCGGATGCCATCATCACCAAAGGGATCGTTTCCCTCCTGATCCGCGTTCTCTCCGGCAGGAAACCGGCCGAGATCATGGATGCGGAACTGGTATTTATCGACCGGATCGGACTGCGGGAAAACCTGTCCCCCACCCGTTCAAACGGCCTGCTGTCAATGCTGAAACAGATGAAATTATATGCCCTGGCCTACCAGACCAAAATGGCCCGGCAAGGAACAACAAGCACACCTGCAGGTGAAAAGCCTGAAAGGAACGGATAAAGATGCTGACCATGGAGAACGAAAATGAATTTTTGCAAGTGGAAGATGAGATCATAAAGACCCTGAAGCAGATTTATGATCCGGAGATCCCGGTGAATATTTATGATTTGGGACTGATCTACGAGATCGATGTGGATGATGATCATAATGTGAAGGTGAGGATGACCCTCACCACCCCCAATTGTCCCATAGCAGACGACATCATCGCCGAGGTGCAGGCGAAGATTGAAGCCATATCGGGCGTGAACTCGGTGAACCTCAAACTCACCTTTGACCCTCCCTGGGATGAGTCTATGCTCACCGATGAGGCAAAACTTGAACTGGGACTGCTATAAACCACCTTCCCGCCAGCCTTGGAAAATCCTCAGGAAAATAGCCGTAAGATCAAGCAGAAGGCACTTGAACTGGGATTCCTGCAGGCAGGGATTGCCCGTGCAGATCACCTTGCAGATGATGCACCCAGGCTGAGGCGCTGGCTTGATATGGGCTACCACGGATCGATGGGATACATGGAAAAGCATTTTGAGAAAAGGGTCGATCCGCGTGAGCTGGTTGAAGGTGCCCGGTCGGTGGTGGTGGTTCTGCAAAATTATTTCACCAGGGAAAAACAGCATGATGAATCGGCCCCGCGCATATCCAAATATGCTTACGGGAAGGATTATCACCATATCGTAAGGAAAAAACTGCACAGCCTCTATGCCTATATGGGTGAGCATATCGGTGCCCACACAGGCAGGATCTTCGTCGATTCCGCACCCGTGCTGGAAAGGGCCTGGGGACGTCTTGCGGGACTGGGCTGGATCGGGAAGCATTCCCTGCTGCTTAACAGGAAATATGGTTCCTGGTTTTTCATCGGTGTGATCATCACGGATCTGGAACTGG
>Ga0111175_1204_pt1 | contig 9882 bp, 9 predicted proteins | sample DeeMarSWOR324_28_FD_80228 | JGI IMG/M metagenome (GOLD analysis project Ga0111175, IMG submission 80228) | Bacteroides sp. SM23_62
ACATTTTATGAAACCGGAATTCAATGATTGTCAACAAACCGTTTCAACCAGGCCATGAAATCAGCTCCCAGGTCTTCCCTTTTTGAGCCGTAGATCACATTCGTCTTCAAAAAATCAAGTTTATTGCCGATATCATACCTCATCCCGTCAAATCTCAAACCATACATATCGTGATCCTTGAGCATCAGGTGCATGGCATCTGTCAGCTGGATCTCATTATTCTTGCCGGGCCGCACCCGTTTGAGATAATCAAAGATCTCGGGTGTAAACACATACCTTGATGCAATCGCCAGGTTTGAAGGGGATTCCTCGATGGATGGTTTTTCGATGAAATCCGAAACCTTGAAAACATTATCAGCAAGCTTCAATCCGCCGATTATTCCATACCTGCTTACGACCTCCATCTCTACCTCCTCCAGGGCCACAACTGAACCTTTATATTTGTTGAATACCTCAATCAGCTGCCGGGTAACCGATCCGTATTTGCTTTCGATCAATGTATCCCCCAGCAGGATGGCGAAAGGTTCGTTATTTACGTGGTGGTATGCATACCTTATCGCATCACCCAGTCCATGCAGTTCCCGCTGCCAGATAAAGTGAATATCCGCCAGGTTCGTAATGGAGCGGATTTCCTCGAGGACTTCAAACTGATTGTTTTCTTCCAGCTGGTACTCGAGTTCCATATTCCGGTCGAAATGCTCCTCAATGGCCCTTTTGCCTTTCCCGATGATCATCAGGATATCTGTAATACCTGCCTCAACGGCTTCTTCCACAACATATTGGATAGTAGGTTTATCAACTATCGGCAGCATCTCTTTGGGCTGTGACTTAGTGGCGGGGAGGAATCTTGTACCGAATCCTGCGGCCGGGATTACTGCTTTATTAATTCCAGACATGGTATAGACTGCTTATAAAATATTCGGTTTTAGAATGGCTATGTTCCTTTTACCAAGGACCTCCTTCAGCTTGTCATACATTTTATCATCCTTATAGGTGCCGATAATGGCCCCGCCGGAACCCGTGAATTTGGCAGAAGCGCCAGCTGATCTGGCAAGTTCTATCATTTCAATGTTCCTTTTGCTGATTTTCATAACGGACCTCCTCAGGTCAAAATTCTGGTTGATCAGCTGGTAAAGCTTTTCCCGGTCACCTGTTTCCAGGGCCTCCCTGCCCTGGGTGGTAATCTCTGCCCATCTTTCTATGGCGTTTACGACTTCCGGTATACGAAAGTTATACCGCTCCCTGAAATCATTGTGGACCACCTCGGAACCTTCCGAAAGATCAATCTGGTAAGCGATGTACAGGTTTGTAAAATGTTTCCTGTTGATGGGCTCATAAATGCCGTAGTTCCTCGATTCCATGACCTCCCGGTTAAAGTCCATGAATATAGGAACCTCATAGGCCTGTACCACCCTGTCCTGTAAGCCTGCTCCGATACCCAGTTCCTCTGTCTCTACCGAAAGGACCAGGTTGGCCATATAATGCGGGGCTATTCCAACCCCGTAAAATTCCATCAGCGCCCTGAAACATGCCGTGATGATCGCACTCGACCCTGCCAGTCCAAGCCGGTAAGGAATATCAGAGGAATACCGCAGGGTGAAATTTCGACCATGGAGCCTTATATTTTCCGTTATGCAGTAATCATAAAAGCGCTTAACCGCAGCCTTCAAAAGCCTGATGCCACCATAATAACCGTATAGGTCCACATCATCGCTTAGTTCTGAAATGCTGTAGAAGACATTGGAATCATAGTTAGCCGGCAGGATTTCAATCTCCGGAGTTTCATAGAGAGTCACATTGGCGGAAAAATTTTTAAAAAGGAAGGCAATGGTCTTGCCAAAGTAACCATCTGAGGGATTTCCCAGCAATGCTGCCCTTGGATAGGATTTTGTATGAATGATCACGGTGTTAGAATTTTAAGGGGTTTTAAATTACAGATTTGGGGCTTCCCTGAAAATCCTGCTTTTCAGGATTCCCCTTTTGGCAAGGAAATATCGAAGGGATACCCCCATCACTCCCAGGCCATATTTGATACTTCTCCCGATGTTTATAGATGAAGCTTCTTCGAAATACTTGGTCGGGCAGGTGATCTCTGCAATCTCAAATCCTGCGAAAAATATCTGTGCAAGCATCTGGTTATCAAATACAAAATCATCAGAATTCACTTCCAAGTTAATTTTCCGCAGGACATTCGCAGAAAATGCACGATAGCCCGTATGGTATTCAGATAATTTCTGCCCGATCATAATATTCTGAAACAGGGTCAGAAAACGGTTCGCTATATATTTATACAGGGGCATCCCTCCTTTCAGCGCACCCGTGCCAAGTATCCTGGAGCCGAGGACAACCTCGTAAACACCATTGGCAATCAGGTAACACATTGAATGGATCAATCGCGGGTCATACTGGTAATCGGGATGCAGCATCACCACTATATCAGACTTGAGATCGAGTGCTTTCAGGTAACAGGACTTCTGATTGCCTCCGTAGCCTTTGTTTTCCTGGTGTTCAATGATATGCTTTATGCCCAGCTCCCTTGCCAAGATCACTGTCTGGTCACTGCTCCTGTCATCAACCAGGATCACATGGTCCACAATATCGGAGGGTATCTCCCTGAGCGTACTTTCAAGGGTTTTCTCTGCATTATAGGCAGGCATAACCACTGCAATGCTTTTATCTCCGATCATCTGCTATTTTTATGGGTTTCACCTGGGGGCTTCCTCAGACAGAAGGAAAATCCGTTTTTCTCATACAGCAATTCCAGTGCCGGAAAAGAATGCTGGAAATCCGCCAGGGTCTTGCTGCGCAAAATAAAATATGCGGGTTTATCAATATCCCCAGTCAACAGCCATTCGTGATCCCGGGGTTGTTCATTTTCAGGGACGGGCTTGGCTGTATAGAACAGATGTGCATAGCTTTTCATGCCCAGGGTGTTCACATAGCAGTCTTCTCCCTTCCTGTCCTTGCAGAATTCGATCAGGGCGTTCTGGGAATAAGCCTCAATCTTTGCTGCCGTAAAAAACAGCACAAGATTCAGGAACAGGGTAACATTCAGTAACATGATAATATAAGCGGCCCTTTTGTTTTTTCTCAGCAGTATCATGGTCACAATAATACCCAATATAAACAAAATGCCGATCAGTCCCTCGAATCCACTCCAGTTAACATCTGCCTGCAGATTCGCCCGGGTAAAAGGGTCATTGACGTATCCCATCTCCAGGATATCATCTATTTTTGATGCGAGTATGGGAGTGATGGAGAAGGCCAGCCCGATGATTATACCCAATGCTGCATAGATAATATTCAGCCAGCGATAATTCTTGATCCGCTCATGGATGATCTTATAAATCACGTATGCTCCCAGGAAAGTCAATGGCAGGTAGCACAGGGATGAATAATGAACGATCTTCGTTTTCACGAGGGAAAAAACCAACAGGACCACCCAGAAAAGAATGATCATCCAGCGTTTAAAACGCTTCTGGGCATTGGCATCATAATAACTCCTGCGAAAGGCCTTGAGTGCAAAAACAGAAACCGGGAATACACCGATGAATAATACCACAAAATGATAGAATAAAAAGCCTCCGTGGCCGGAATCTTCAGATCTGAGAAGCTTTATCTGATATTGGATAAAATCAAGGATTACATTGAGATTCCCTATGGCAATCTGGATGATAAACCATAACCCCCCGACGCCAATCAGTACGAGCAGAAATACCAGTATCTCAGTCCACAGGATCCTTAACCTGAATTTATTCAGGGCCCAGAATACAGCCACTGTCAGCCCGAATAATAAGATGGATACAGGACCCTTTGTCAGGTTGGCCATTCCAAGCAGCACTGCTGAAAGGATCAGGTTTTGCCAGCGCTTTTCCCCCCTCTCTGCATCCAGAAAACGGATCAGGTTCAAAAGGGCTGTAAAAATAAAAAGGTTGAACCATGGATCAATAATGCCTGATTTGAAATACAGGAAGGGCAGTATGGAACCTGCATAACTGAGTACCCAGAACCAGGCGAAGCCGGTGTCATAGACCCTCCTGCCGGTGCGGAACAGAACCACCAGGGTGAACATCGCGCAGATCACATTCGGGAACCTCGCTGCAAATTCATTGATCCCGAATATCTTCATTGACAGGACCTGCATCCAGATAAACAGCGGTGGTTTCTGGTAGAATGCTTCAAAGTCAATGCGTACGGTAAGGTAATCACCGGTCACGATCATCTCACGGGCAGATTCAGCGAAATTTATCTCATCCCAGTCAAAGAGGTGAATACCTCCCAGAAAAGGAAGAAAAAGAAATAATGCGCCGAGGGCGATCAGTATTTCGGTGTTGATGGGCCGTACTTTGAGCACTTTTTATTTGTAAGTATTTCTTCTGATTACATCGGTCAATGACCGGTCAATCCATGCAGATTTGAATTTCCGAAAATACCAATAAAAAAACAAAGCTGAAAAAACACCGAGCAGGGATCCGCCCAGCACATCGATCAAAAAATGCTGGGACAGGTAAACCCTTGACATACCGGCCAGCCAGGCTATCAGCATCAGGCTGAATACCGCATATTTGTCTCTGATAATGAATCCCGTCAGCAAAAGGACTGCGAAAGCAGTGGTGGTATGCCCGGAAGGGAAACCCAGGGTATGATGCAGATCAATGCCAGGCACCAATTCCAGTCCAGGCATCTGATCCAGGTATGCTGCCGGCCTCAGGACTTCAGGGAACACGATTCTTTTCAGGAACTGTGCCAAGAGTCCGGATACAATAAAAGACAATATCAACATGAAAAAATACCTGAACCGGATAAAAAGAAAAAGCATTGAAAAAATGACTGCAAACCAACCATTTCCCAGAAAGGTAAGCATACTGAAAAAGGTGTCAAGCGATCTGGTATGACCACTGTTGATCAATATATGCAGTTCCAGCCTGGGCACTGCTGTCACAAGCAACAATCCGGTAAGAAGCAATATTGCATACAGTACAAAACCCAGACTGTAATCCCTGATTATCCTGATCATTACTATTCCACTTTATTCCCTGCACATTAACAACAGGGCTGCCAGATCATACCCGCCTCTCAGTAAACTGCAAAGATAGATTTTTCTTCTTGATTCTGATGCTGATTTCCCGGTCCATAACCTGCGAGTGAACTACCCAAAAGTTTGGTTGTATTTTTACTAAATTTGTTTTCTTGAATTTAAAATCAACTCTTCTATGCACATTGATTCACTACATGATAAATTTTATGAACGCTATGGCAAAGAGGAGGAGCCCTGCCATACATTTTTTGCGCCCGGAAGGGTGAACCTGATCGGAGAACATACTGACTATAATGGTGGCTATGTTTTTCCCTGTGCCTTACAATACGGGACATATCTGGCCGTAAGGTTAAATGGTACGGACCAGATACATTTTACCACTACCAACTTCGACCAGCCCTGCAATGTGCCTGCCAGGGGATTCAGCCGTCAGGATACAAAATGGGTGAATTACCCCCTCGGGGTAATGGATCAGCTGGTAAAAAGGGGATTCAGTATGAAGGGAATGGATATGCTGTTCTCCGGCGATGTGCCCAATGCCGCCGGACTCTCTTCCTCTGCCAGTATAGAAATGGTAACCGCTGTGGCGATGAATGATCTTTATGAAATGCAATTTGATATGATAGACCTTATCAAAGTGGGCCAGAAGGCGGAGAATGAGTTTGTGGGGGTGAACTGCGGCATCATGGATCAGTTTGCCTCAGGATTGGGCAAAACCGAACATGCGGTTTATCTGGACTGTGCCACCCTTGATTATGAACAGGTGCCGCTGATCCTGGGTGTATACAAACTCGTCATTTCCAATACCAATAAACGGAGGGGACTGGCAGATTCCAAATACAATGAACGCCGGGCAGAGTGTGAAAGCTCCGTCGAGTCAATCGCCAGGACCGAACCCATTTCACTGCTGGGGGAATTGAGCCTTGCCAGATTCCTTGACCTGCAACATCTTATTCCTGAAGAAAAGATCAGAAGGCGGGCACATCATGTGGTATCGGAAAACCAGCGGGTGCTGGATGCCGTCAAGGCGCTCAAGGAATCTGACCTGGTCCGGTTCGGGCAATTGATGAATGCTTCCCATGACTCCCTGCGGGATGATTATGAGGTAACGGGCAGGGAGCTGGATACCCTTGTGGAGGAAGCCCGCAAAGTGGAAGGGGTGCTGGGTTCCAGGATGACCGGCGCCGGTTTTGGTGGTTGTACGGTTAGCCTGGTACACAAAGATGCCATCGACCGGTTCATTACCGAAGTGGGTGCCGCATATCATGCAAAAACCGGACTCAAACCAGATTTTTATGTGGGTGAGGTAGGTAATGGCGCCAGGAAATTATGAGGTAAGGATGGATTGCATTTAGCATGCTTATTCCCTATATTTACTTCATAAACAATCTTCTATGAGCCAGAAGGATAAGCAAAACAATCAGCATAAGCCCACCGATGGCAAAAGGCTGAATAAGCAATTTTATTTCAAGGAACTAGAAAAACTCCAGGAGGAGCTGGTAAAAATGCATGAATGGATCAAAGAAGAGGGTCTGAAGGTTATTGTGGTATTTGAAGGGAGGGATGCAGCCGGAAAGGGAGGGGTGATCAAACGGATCATTCAGCGTTTGAATCCCCGCGTCTGCAAGGTTATTGCGCTCGGTGTTCCAACCGAAAAGGAGCGTTCACAATGGTACTTCCAGCGGTATGTATCCCACCTGCCAGCCGCAGGTGAAATTGTGCTTTTCGACCGCAGCTGGTACAACAGGGCCGGCGTGGAACGGGTGATGGGTTTTTGCTCTGAAGAGGAATACTGGGAATTCCTCAGGTCCTGCCCGCGCTTTGAGGAAATGCTCATCCACTCCGGGATCATCATGATCAAATACTGGTTTTCGGTCAGTGATGAGGAACAGGAAAAAAGGTTCATGGAACGCATTTCCGACCGGACAAAGAACTGGAAGTTGAGTGAGATGGACATGGGTTCAAGGAGCTGCTGGATAGAATATTCCAAAGCCAAGGATGAAATGTTCGCCTACACGGATACCAAGGTTTCCCCGTGGTGGGTTGTCGAGGCCGATGATAAAAGGAAGGCCCGCCTGAACTGCATCCATCACCTGCTCAGCATGATCCCGTACGAGGAGATCAAATACAAGAAGATCAAACTCCCCCCGATCAACAAAGAGGGATATGTCAGGCCACCCATAACCGATCAGACATTTGTCCCGGAGGTATACTGACAAGCATTTACTGCCTGACCACCCTGGCTGAATAATTATCATTCCCGGCGACCACCTTCAGGAGGTATATTCCCGATGCCAGGTTATGTGTAGGGATACTGACCGACATCGAGTTACTGTTGACCATTTCAACCACCCGCCCATTGATATCGAACAGCAGGATCTCACGCTCGGCAGCCCCGGTATTAAAAAAGACTTTCAACTGGTCATCAAAGGGATTTGGATTCACACTGAAATAAGCATTTGTCACCAACCGGTGAACCACCTGTGAGATGCCAACAATCCAGTTGGCAGGATCAGGGATCACATCCAGCACCCGCTGCTTCATGGGGAGCTCTATTTTTTTTGCCGGACTGTCATAATCGATCTTTATGATGGATTGCTGGCCCTCCTCCAGGATCAGGCCAAAATCCAGGGTAGTCCTGAAAAATGGGGTGGCCGGAGAACTTCCCTGCTGTTCTGCAACGATAAACAGGCTGTCTGTGGTCTGCCACCAGGTAAAGTCGAATGCTGGATATCCCTGTCCGTAATACCACTGGTCAAAAAACCAGTCAAAACGCTTGCCGGATGTTTCATTCAGGACCCTTAAAAAATCATCGCCGGTGGCCACGGAATCAGCATACTGCTTCTGGAAGTTTGCCAGGGTCTCGAAAAAGACAGCATCATCATTCAGTTCATAGCGTATCATATGCAGCAAAGCCGCTCCTTTTTGATAGGATAAGGCATAACTGAATATGCGGAATTCATCGGTGGCATCCTCCTCCGGTATATAGACACTTCCTTCCGGTTCGGTATACACCCTGTCATGGGCCCTTTCCATCCAGTAATCCGCCTCCTGTTTAGAAACCAGCTGCTCCAGGGCCAGGTATTCCGCATAGGATGCAAACCCCTCATTGATCCAGATATCCTGCCAGCTGGCGCAGGTGACATTATCCCCGAACCACTGGTGCGCCAGCTCATGTGCCACCAGGCTGAACTCAAAATCCAGCAGGGTCGTCATGGTCTGGTGTTCCATCCCACCCCCCATGGGCGCAACGCAATGTCCGTATTTTTCTTTCCAGAAGGGATACCGACCAAACATCCAGGAGAATGATGATATCATATCCCCTGTGGCATCAATATCCTCCTTGTTGGCGGACAGGTATGATGGTGTGTCATAGATATAGTTCTGGAACAGGAAAGAATCCGGGGTTTCCCCCGGATGCAGATAATAACTGTAGTCATCATATTCTGAAACTGACAGGGAAAGCAGGTAAAAGGCGATGGGATAACGGGTTTCCCATCTGTACCTGGTACGGTTTCCCGGGAGGCTGTCAATGCCGGCCAACAGCCCGTTTGAGCCAGCTTTCAGATAATCGGCAACGGTCAGATAAACATCGGCAGAATCAGCCTTATCAGTCAGCACCTGCTTGCACGGGAACCAGTCCAGTGCATGAAAGGGTTCTGATAGTGTATAGGTCACGTGCTTCCCCCAGAAACTGTCAAAGCGGTTGGTTATGCCTGAGAAAAAACCATGCTGCCCTCCAGTGCCGTGGTAGAAAATCCGGGTGCTGCATTGTTTTCCAGCTTCGAGGGGTACTTCAGGGGTGATCCTGACCAGGTCATTCCCGTGTGACCAGGCCGGTACTTCTTCCCCGTTAATGAAAATGGAATCAACCGCCATACTGATGGACAGTTCGAATACCACCTCATCCATTTCTTCAATAACAGAGATCAATATTTGCGTGCTTCCCTGAATATAGGTGCTTGTATCATTTACTTCGAGGTCAATCCCATAAAAATGAACATCGTATTCCAGGAGAGCTGAATCCCTGACATGCGTCGGCACATTTGACATACCGAATGCATGATGGCCTGAACAGGTATGTTCTGTATCGCTGGCAAAGGCATAAAGTACTGAAAGCACAAATGAAACGGTGAGGAAAAAACTCTTCATCTACAATCTCCTATCATAACCCAAAAATAATAAAACGTTTAAAGGAACAGATTGTTTTATCAGTTATCCTGACGGAATTTTGTAACTTTCCCCGGTAGAAAGTAGCAATCATAATCACTATTACCATGCGACTAAACATACGTGCATCTGCTTTAAGCCTGGGTATTGTCTGGGGACTGCTTATATTCCTGTTTACCTGGTGGCTGTATTTCAGACAAATCAGTGTGGGCCAGCCCACCCTGGTAGGAAAGGTCTATCCATTCTTTACCATCACCCCGCTGGGAAGCCTGCTGGGTCTGATCTATGGTTTTGTAGATGGCCTGATCGTGGGAGGGGCTTTTGCCTGGCTCTATAACCGATTGAACAAAGAATAACCCGGACCCGGGGGACAGGGAATCATAACACTGCACCGGCTTTGATCAGCTGGTTCTTGCCTTTCTTCATCACGGCATATTCGAAAGATTTACGCAAACCAAAACCGGCCGTTTCCCCCGCCTTGTTGATGGCAATCAATCCAACCTGGTCATCAGTTTTCAGTGGAGTTTTTTCGGCAATCCGTTGCAGGGCGGTCCGGCATGCTTCTTCCGGGGATATGCCGGTCCTCATCAATTCCACGACAAGAAAGGATCCGAGTGTTTTCATCACCAGTTCCCCGAGTCCTGTTGCGGCGGCCGCTCCTACTTCATTATCTA
>Ga0111175_1205_pt1 | contig 9853 bp, 3 predicted proteins | sample DeeMarSWOR324_28_FD_80228 | JGI IMG/M metagenome (GOLD analysis project Ga0111175, IMG submission 80228) | Bacteroides sp. SM23_62
GGCCTGCCGTCAGGCTGATGGATCTCTACCACTTTTTTTTCCTGGTCCACAGACGTGGCATCATGGTCCAGTCCAAATTCCTCGATCATCATTGCCAGCCGGTGAACGGTCCCGGCCTGCGATTCAACACGAAGATCATAATCGCCTGCATCATGCCAGCCACCTGAATTCAAACCCACCACCGGATCGCCGGAACGGTAATCGCATAATGTGGAAGGCCCCTGAAAATACCCGTCGAAGTGGTTATGGTTGGTAGGGGCCATCAGTGCATCATCCATGTGGCAGCGTCCGTGCCATACCCTGTACTTTTCATTCACACGCATATGGCACATCTGTACCGGAAGGTAATACTCCAGGGTTGGCTGCCAGGTGTTGCGCTTGTAAACATCGGCTGCGATCCGGAAAGGGTGCGAACTTGTTTCCCCGTAGGACAGCTCATATATGCCGGGGGTGTCAACCTCCGAGAAGTCGAGCGTGGCATACCTGTAACGGAGGAAATTCCCCCAGTAACGGACCACTCCCGTTTCAACCGGCACCTTACCCGAAGGTTCCACCCTGAACAACCTGAACGCCTGTAAAACAGTATCCTGCGGGTCAAGCTCAACCACAGCCAGTTTCCGCTGTCCGGGATGATAGCCAAGCTGCGACACCTGGATCACCGGGGCATATTTCCATCCGGGTACTACATTGGGTGTAACGATCCACTCGATGGCTCCTTTTGTAACATTTGCCTGAACGGTACTCCTTACAATGAACCATCCGTTGTTATGATTTGACCTGCCGTCACGCAGCTCCAGGGGCTGCCTGCTCGAGGTAATGACCATGCGCTGGTCCGGTTCTTCCGGGGCGATCACCAGTTCGTACCCCGTATCCATTGCTTCGGTCAGGTATTCGTCATCGTAAACCGTCATGGGGCCTGTGGGTTGTGTCGGGAATATCCCCGGACGGCCGTCCATGAGGTAAGTCTTACCGAACAGATCTCCGGGAAACAGTTCCAGGTTAAATCCCACCCTGTCCAGCCATTCAACCGGAAGGGGTTCGTCTAGGTCCACCCTTACTGTGAACGAACTGCCACCGGTGGCTGTTACATGAATATGGTAGGTGAATTGCAGATCGGGGTATGTTACCGGATTAAAGCCCCTCCGGTTTTTGGCGGAGTCCGGAAACCAAAGTGTCTTGCTGATCGTGTTGGCGGATTCATCGATCACTGTGGCTGTGCCTGCCGGAACGGGAGACCATTGTCCGGGTGAGGGTTCCAGGCGGAGATCCCCATTGGCAGCGACCCTGTTGCCGTGCTGGATGATGGTCACTCCTGATTGGTGCCCTTCCGGATAAAAATCACTGAATACAGTGACATCCAGACCATTCATGCTGAAATATCCCCTTTCATTCAGCGTCAGCGATCCCTGTCCGTAAGTTACAGGAATGAGGAAAAGAATCCCTGCTATCAGCAGAGACCGAACAATCGTATAGGTTGTTTTCATGATTGAGGTTAATAATATCATCTTTTTCTGTCCAATCTAATCAAATTATTTGAAAAAAGGCTGTCACTTAGCAGGCAATTTTTTCTGCGTTAAGGCTGGATATAAAAAGGCAACTTATTCGGTCTATGACTCGCTGACACAAGGGGAATGTATGCAGTAAATTCTCCGGCTATATCATAACACATCAGGGCATCCCCATGGCGCACATACAGGTTCCCCCCGTGAATGACAGGATGGGCCCAGTGCTGGCCGCTACCCAGTGGCACCTTGAAACTGCTGATCACCCGGCAGGTATTTTCATCCGCTTTAACCAGGGCCATAATACCATCGGTCCCATAACAATAAAAGCGTCCGTCAGCATAAATAATAGCTCCACCAGACACCTGATCTGAAACATACCTGAGATCACCCGTCCCGGCATCCAGACAATAAAATTCCTTTTTATTGAAAGTCGAGCTGTACAAACAACCCTCATGCAGGATGAGTCCACCGATCAGGTTGAACCATTCCTCGTTGCGCCATCCTACCTCAGCCGTTTTGCCATCCTCCGAAAGCCGTATCATCACATGGCCATGTATAGTATCAGCTTTTGCAGTGGCACAAAACACCCTGCCATTATTATACACAGGGCTGTTTGCATTTATTTTATTACTCTGTCTGAGTTCTATTCTCCATAAAGCATGGCCATTTTCCGCATCAACCCCGATGACCGATTCGGCTGTCATGGTGACAATGAACCGTGTAGCGTTATGCCGCACCAGGACAGGGGAACAGTAACCGGATGGTTCGCCGTTCCCTTTGCTGGTCCAGATGGTCTCTCCCGTGAAACGGTCAAGGGCCACCACGTTATGCTCTGCACCACCAGGGGTAAGGATGAGCCGGTCCCCGTCAAGCAGAGGAGATTCTGCTATACCCCAGGTTATTTTTTGGCCCTCGAATCTCTCTAACATATTCACGCTCCAGAGAACCTCGCCGGTTTCCGTTTCCATACAGAATGCCACACCCTGTCCGCTTACAAAATATAGCAGTCCACCGATGATTGTAGGCGTTGACCTGGGACCTGTATAATTGGCATACCATTCCAGTCCGTACTGCTTCTGCCATAGCAGATTGCCCTGCATATCAAAGGAGTAGATGACACCAATGGTATCCGGCATACCCAGCACAAATAGCCGGTCCCCGGCGATGCTGACGCTACCGTGCCCGGCACCCAGTCCCTCAAAGGACCACAGCATTTCAGGACCACCATCCGGCCATTCTTTCAACAAACCTGTCTGAGGGTATTTGCCATCGCGGTCAGGACCCCGCCATTGGGAGAACTCTTTCCTGCCTGAACATGAAACCATAATGAAAACAAGAACTGCCAGGAGTGATTTGTTTAAGTGCATCACGCAATCAGGATTTGATTCGGGCATAAATATATAATTAAAGATTTTATTTATGGGTTCATAGTTTTACAATATGATTATCTAAACATCGTACCTTAACTTTAATATATTATTCCCACTTTGCGCAGAGTTATAGCGCTGAAAGACTCAATTGGGCTCAAGAAGGTGATGAAGTCCATTTCGACTGAAAGTATACGTGTGCTCTTTAAAATGTATAAAAACAGAGAAATATAGGGATATGGGTGTTTGTGAACAACGAGATCGGGCACAAACTGTTCTGAATCGCGTTCTCTTGCGCTAGCTGCTTTAATCTGCACAGCTCCCGATTAATGGAAGTAACCAACAATAATTAAACACGTATAAAACTGGGATACTCATCATTCGTGTAAAAAACTCCAGTAAATAATATAATATGAAAGTCAAATTATTTTACGATCAAAACAATAGGAATACCAATATTGTTACAAGCCGTTTGCATAACCTCTTACTGGTTATCCTTATAACTGTAAGCACATTTTCCGGTTTCGCACAGATTGAGGTTAAATGGATGAAAGAATTGCCTGCAGATATTTTATGGCAGGAAGTGACCACCCTTGGCAATCTGATTGTGAGCTCCGATAATCAGCTTGTCGGAATAGACACTGAGACAGGCGAAATTCGCTGGAGCAAGCCAGAGCATGCGGGTCTCGACCGTGAGGCTTTCAATGAGCTGCCCAATAGCCCTTTTTTCAAAGTGGATGCTAGCAATAGCATACATCTCATTGACCAACTCAGCGGTGATGAGGTGTTCAATTCCTACCAAGCCGGTATAAATACGATAGAAGATTATTTTCTGTTGTATAACTCGGATGCCATACTTGTGGCAGGTGAAGATATCGGGGGTGATCCCCTAATGGTATCTGTGAAGATGTCAGAGGGTAGTGTTTCCTGGACCATGAAAGAGAAATTTGGCAGGATAATCGCAGCCAATGAACTTGACAATAACGAGCTTCTTATCATTACCCTTTTCAACAATTATAAGTTGAATGCCAGTACAGGCAAGGTAATCTGGAAAGAGGTTAATTCAGCAGAATCAGCACAAACCGACAAACTTGGAGAATTTGGAGCACTTTTAAAATCAGCGGCTGAGACCTTGACGAAGGATATGGAGATTGACTTACGCTTCTACCGACCAGCAGGCAGTGATATCTTCTACCTGGGTTCTCTGCAGGAATCTCAATCGAGTATGACCTCTTCCGGTGGAGAACCTGTTGTCAACTACACCAATGTTTATAACGCATTCAGCATCCATGATGGCAGCATGGTATGGAATGAGGCGCTTGAAGTCCAAGGGCAACTGGGTCAGGTGGCTTTTCTGGATAATGGGATATTGGTACTCCCAAATGATGGAAACAGAACCAAAATTAACTTATATGACTACAAAACCCACGCGGGCATCTGGGGAAAGAAAGGCAGAGGAATTGCCATAAAAGGAGGTATTTATGATTACCTAGAGGCGGAAGATGGCATTCTGCTGGTGTCGCAGACCGCCAATAACAATTACCTCAATTATCTGGACCCCAGCTCAGGTACGATCACTTTTGAAAAACCTGTCAAAGTAGAAGGCAAGGTTATTGGCATTGTACCCTTATCCAGTGGCATTTTGTACGTCACAACCGAATCAATGAACATATTGGATCAGGCTTCCGGGACCTTAAAATGGAGTAAGAGCATTACGACTACTCCTCAATTAACAGCAGAGTATGATGGTAAAATATATGCCTTTGACAGCAAATCCAGTACACTCAAAGTTGTGGATATGATCAGTGAAACGGTTGATGAATTGTCCACTACAGAACTAAGGTTCGAGGGTAGAGAAGTACCGAGAAAACTCGAAGTTATGGATGACGGTATATTCATCCACTCAGATCAGAATGTCGCTAAATTCAACTTTGACGGTTCACTATTGTTTCAAGCGTATTACCCTGCTCCCCGTGAACCTGGCTGGAAGCGTGCGCTATTGTATGCTGAAGCTGTCAGAGGGGCCTACATTGGTGCTTCTTCGTATTACATGTCAGGAGCCATGGCGGCTGTGGAAGATGAAGTCAGGCAGGAGGATGCCATTGCCGGGGAAATGGTGAGACAGATTGGTGATGCTTACGGTGAACTGGGAGCGCAGGCATCCCATTATGCCAGTAGCGCTTTCAAACAGGCCAACGCCAGGCTTAAGGCTACCTCGTCTACCAGAGAGTTTATGCTGATCATGTCCAAACAAGACAAGGACATTCAATTGCTAAAAGTCAGCAAATCAAACGGTCAGGTTGAGGGTAAAATTGATCTGGGTAAAGACCGTGAACCCATTTATGCTGTTGACGATGTTACAGGCCAAGTTTACTACTGCACCGGGAACAGAGCACTGACGTCCTACATGGTAAAATAAATTCAAAGGGTCTTTCAAGGGTACAAACTACCCGGTATAATCTCTCATCTCTTCAGCACGAAAGAAGGATCCAGTGGATACCGGCCAAACTGTTTTCCATATACAGCCATTCCTCCTTCTCCACGGGTTCGGAGTTGCACCATCAATTCCCCTTTTTCAAGTGCATTCTTTAGCATGACTTTCTTAACGGGTACTTTGATCAAATAGCCATAAGAGCCAGCTTCCCTTAGTTTCCTGTCTTTCAATTGATGGTGCCAGGACAGTACACCCCGGTGATCTGCCGGGTCATCCGGCAGGGTGGCTGAATAGACCTCCCGGCCATCGATGCTAACAGCAATTTCTGATGGATAGAGCTGTTCATCAGTCATCGGATAGGCGTTTGGATTAGCGCTGGGGGCCACACGGGATCCCCTCATAAAATCCTGGTCTTTTTCATATTCCTGCTGGTCTTTGACAAAACACTCCTTGGCCGAGACTTCCACCAGAAAAAAGGCTTCTTTTATGCCCTTTGAGCTCACGTCTTCCGGAATGGGAATGGTATATTGAAAGAAACCTTGTCCTGCTCCATTGACTTTTCTGCCGTCCAGTATATTCCAATGTCTTTTGCTCCACCCGGCCCGGGAAAATCTGTCCGCAGGAATGCTCAGCACGGTAACACCGGGTATTTTTTGGTCAGATATGATTTCAAAATGCATGAAATTTCGATGCAGTATTTGACCATTCCGGTCGGTCACTTTCAGCTTTAATGTAGCTACCCCGGCCATATCCGGTACCTTGACAGTCAGCGGCTCCAGTGGCTTTTGCATCCAGGGCGTATAAGCGATTTTCAGGCTGCCCGATGAATACTTTTCTGTTTCTCCTATGTAGTTGGTGAAAGACAGTTCATAGGAAATGTTCAAATCCGCACCAATTTGCTTTCCCGTCATAACAGACAGATACAGCGGCACCTCTATGTGCTCACCCCCATTTACGGTTTTACAGATATCCACTCCTGTGGAAAGATAAACATCAGCATGCAGATCCCTGAGACTCATTCCTTCCATAATTTCTCCCAACCCGTTCATTTTCTCCGTTCGGTCAAACCGCCAGTAACCATTCCATTCATTGATGACATCATGGTGCTCGGTGTAGAGCCACCCCCCTACCCTGGGATATGTCCTGAAAGTATTGATCATCCGGTGGTAATCCCAGCTCCAGTCCACATCGCCCGTACTGCCTTCATAGCCCCAGACATTTCCGCACTCCGAGTTAATATTGGGCTGTTTCCCCTGCTGAAATCCGTTTTCAAAGTTGAAGGTGCTGCCTTCATAAGTTTGCTCCGTCAGGTTTTTCAGATAATTGTCCCATTCCCAGCCAGGCAGATAGGAATGCCAGGAATTGATGTCGGTTTCAGTATGTCCGCGACCGCAACAAATGGAATTATCTTCAACCAGCCTGGTTTCATCCAGGGACTTTGCCAGATAATACATGGAGGCAACCCAATACTGGGTTTCCGGCAGGTATTCCCGTCTGTCTCTCCCATTTTCATCTGTTCCGGTTTTACTGTATAAACCCCAGGTTTCATTGAAGATCACGTAGGAAAAGATGGAAGGATGGTTATAGTCCCGCTTGATCATCCCACGCAAGGTATATGCTGATTCGGATCGCATTTTTTCATCGGGTTCTCCCCAGCTGTTGGGCAAATCTTCCATCACCAGCAGTCCCAGCTTATCTGCCCAGTACAATTTCCTGGGTACTTCCACCTTGATATGCGTCCGTATCCCGTTTAATCCAATCGACTTGCTTCTGATAATTTCCTCCTTCATAAACTGATCACTCGGGAAGGTGTAGAATCCATCCGGATGATAGGATTGATCAAGTGCCAGCTGCAAATAAACCGGTTCATCATTGAGCGCAATATACGGGTAGTCGGTCCCAGGCAGATTTACCACAGAGATCTTCCTCATACCGAAGTACGATCTTACAACATCCTCTCCCAATACCGCTTCAACTTCATATAAATATGGATCTTCCAGGTTCCACAAACGGGGATCGGGAATGTCAATATCAAACCTGATTCTGTTTTTTCCTGCAGGCATGATCGCCTGATGGTTTATCGGATCTGCGGGACCAGTTATTGTCAATGATAGGGAAATGTCATCATCGCTTGGTTCAGATAAATATGCAGTGACCTTCACCTTGTTATTGTCAATATCAGGGGCAAAATGGAGTGCATCCAGGTAGTCATTACCCCTGGCTTCCAAATAAACGGTTTGCCAGATGCCCCGGGCATTTCCATATCCCTGCTTACCATACAAAGTGAATTCCCGGCGGGCATCATCGGCCCTTATGATTAACTTTTGAGCCTCACCAAATTTGACATGATCTGTTAGTTCAAAGGAAAAAGGCACATAACCTCCCTGATGTTTGCCCAAAAATGTACCATCAAGCCAAATGCTCGTTTCCCAGTCGGAGGCACCAACCGTTAAAAAGATTCTTTTACCTTGCCAGCTTTGATCGATTATTATTTCACGCTGATACCATCCAATATCTGCCTCATCCTGTATACCCGACAGATTGGAGCCCCATGGAAAAGGTACCAGGATGGTTTTGTCAAAAACGGTTTCTCCTTCAGTCCAGCCTTCCTGAATACCCTTATCCTGGGCATCAAACGCAAAGGCCCAGGTACCGTTCAGGTTCTGCCATTGCGCTCTTTGAAAATCAGGACGGGGATGTTCAGGCAATGGGATTTCCTGTGCGTGTATGGATGGATCCGGCAGTAGTAATAAGAGAAAAACCAGGTGGCAAATATTGTGTTTTTTCATCGTTTTGAATTTTTATTCATGTCCTTCAAACCATTTGAAGATTATTCTCCACTGATCATTGATTCGAAATGATATGAGATCCCGTCAAATCGCTCCGGTTCCCTGATCCACCCCAGCGCATACACTCTTTTACTGAAACAAAGATTCCAGGGCTGGCAGCTCATCACCCGCTTTATAATGGCCGCGTATTTCATCCAGTCGTCTTTGCAATCTGAGCCAGTATTGAAATTCCAGGTCATATTTCCCGAGTCCCACTCCCAAACGGAATGTGGTATATTCATTAAGCCAGGCCTTCCGGAACATCTCCTTCAATTCAATCACAGCATCCAGCATATCAGATGTCCGGGTATGATACTTAAACGATACCTCCATATGCATCCAACGCCGCATTTCGTCTTTATCCTCCGCTTCATCCAGCTGCTTCCAGAAATCAGTAATCTCTGCCGCATACATATATTTCAGGGCTATATAATCCAATGTCTTTGCACCGGTCAGCATGGCAAAAAGGGTGATGGTATCCATACCGTATGCCAGTGCCTCTCTGAGGTGGACCTGGGCTATTTCGGCCGCAAGGCGGCCATTCCTAAGCAACGCCTTGTTATCTTCAATATTTTTAAGGGACGATTCCGTAAAGGGATTGGCGAATAAGGCAGGGTCTGTATTGCCAACGGCTTTCCGGACCAATGACGCTGATTCTGTGAGTGAATGCAGGGCCTGTCCGACATGTTCCGCGAGGTCATCAGGATACAGGATCCGGGCATATTTGTCGAAGAAATTTTCTCGGTCCATGGAGATGCCCTGCCATGAGGCTGCGGACCCGTAGGCAAGATCAGGCCGGCTCATCCGCATGATGGTTTGCGTATCATCGGTCCACCCCGAATTAATGAAACCGACTGCATTGTATTTCCTGCCAACCCTGATCAGCAGATCGGTGTTTTCAAAGGATATTTCAAATGCGGGATAAACCCAGTTCCAGTTGATCAGGGCGGACTGGACGACCATCGGGATTGCTGCTTCTGCAAACGGTCCCAGAAGGCGGTCGTAATCCCTTTCCTCCCTCGGGAAATAATGCCAGGGTACGACAATGGCTTCTTTTGAAACGGCTGGTATGATTGAGGGGTATTTCTGCAGCATATCCGCCCAGACAAGGGGAACCTTACCCTGTTGTTCGACCAGGTCGGTTGTCTGATGGAGCATCTTCAGGTATAAGGTTTCTGCAGGGAGGTTCATTTTTCTGGCTTCCTTCTCGATCAGCCAGGTTTCGTCGAACCCGATATGAAAAAAGGAACTGGGAAACAGATCTGCCATCTGGGTGATCCAATCTTCCAGCAGGGGTTTGACACGCGGATCATTGGGACTGAATTCCCCTCCGTGGGGTATAACTGCCATATCAGCATAATGTTCCAGGCGGAAAAGGTCATGCAGGTGGCCGTATAGCTCCATGTTGGGGATAACGTCAATATGCCTTTTTTTGGCGTAACCAATGATCTCACGTACCTGCTCTCTGGTAAAGCGTGCATTTGCCATCAGGAGGGGATACCCTTCGAGTTCAATGCTGGCCTCGGAATAGAACAGGTACTGGTTGGCCTTCCATCTGGCCAGGAAATCTATCTGCCGTTTGATCTCTTCTACACGGGGGAGCTGGGTATGGCTCATGTCCATCATAAACCCCCTGTATGCCATCGAAGGCCAGTCCAACACCTCACATTCCGGCAATACAGCATGCTCCCCGCTTCCCTGTATCATCTGACGGATTGT
>Ga0111175_1207_pt1 | contig 9828 bp, 4 predicted proteins | sample DeeMarSWOR324_28_FD_80228 | JGI IMG/M metagenome (GOLD analysis project Ga0111175, IMG submission 80228) | Bacteroides sp. SM23_62
GAACTTTTCTCCTGGGCCAACAAGATGGCACCAAGCTGGAAGTGGCTTTATTATGAAGCCCTGACCTACTGGCAGCATAACCAGCCTGAAGTGGCCAGGAATTTGTTTCTCTCGTGTGAAAATGATCCTGATTTCGCCCCTTTCTACCTGGCCAAGGCAAGATTATTCCGGGAGGATCCTTCCATTGTTCAGGCCTCTGTTGAGAAAGCAAATGCTCTCGACCCGGCCTCCTGGCGCATAGGCATGGAGATGGTAAATCTGTATCTGGAAAAAAACCAACCTGAAAATGCACTCCAGGTAGCGGAAAAAACCTATCAATCCCATTCCGGCAAATGTATGGTGGTACTTCAATATGCCAATGTGTTAAAACTGAATGGAAAGTATGCGGAGACCCTAAAAACGCTGAGTCAGCTTGAGATGCTGCCTGCCGAGAGTGATAAGTGGTCGGGAGATATTAATGCCCATGCGCTTTTCCGAGCGACAAATGTGCTGAGTGCAATCGACCGTATGAAAGCAGGGAAATGGGGGAAAGCCCTTGCCTGCCTTAAGGATGCTGAAACATGGCCTGAAAACCTGGGATGGGGCGAGCCCTATTTCCCGGATAACCGGCTGACACAATTTTTTTCGGCATACTGCTATGAACAGCTGAATGACAAAGCCCAGGTTGAAAGATCCTTCTACTATATTATTCAATATAAGAATCCTGATGGCAGGTCAGGCCCCCTGGGAAACAAGCTCTCAAGTCTGGTTAAAGAAGGTAACAGGAATTACATATCCATCACTGAATCTTTAATAGACAGTCAGTTTAAAACCAGGGATATAGAGTTATTAAAAGCATTTCAGGATATTCTTTGACAATCTTTTCTGCCCAGCCAGTTCAAAGTATTGTTTCCTTGTAAAAGAGGAAACTCCCCTGGATATTGTTCCGTCCTTGATAATTCCGGCAGCAGTATAAACATCGCCAGCAAATACAGTTAATTACATGGTTATACAAGATTATTTGTCTGACTCTACTATATCAAAACCCAGCAGCACGGCTATGTCTTTTATTTGCTGTCTCAAATCACCTAGTGTTGCATTGGTATGAATTCCAAATAAATAAGGCAAATGTTGATCCCGTATTTTTTTTGCATCAACCCTGGCAATTATTTTTGCCGTACACATTGCATTGTACAGATCTTCTCCGCCGGTATATATATCGTAACCATTGACTATTTCGCCACTGTGCAATCTTATTTTCTTGTTAAGGGAATGAATCTCCCAGAAAGTAACAGGCTCACCTACAGGCCATTCTACTGTCATCCCGGTAGAAGAACCAGGTTCTTCAGGTATATCCCTTACGGGGCTTTCCGCATGAGTCCTAATAATATAGGGAAGCCTGCGTTCATCTCCGTACGGATTAATGGGTATACCGCAATGCAGCACAATTTCCACATCGTTATAAATATCATATATGACATCACCAAGCATACTTGTCCTGCCAGTCAGCTGATATGCCAGAACCTGGCTGATTAATATATCCGGATAATTCTGACAAACGGCTTGTATTCCCCTGGTTTTAAATCCAAGCTCCAGACCCAATCCGGGATTATACCGGTCTTTTAGCTCACCACTTCCGGTAACCGACCTGATATGGGTTGATACAGCATTGCAGTCATGTTTTTCTCTTAATGCCTCTAAAGCGAGATATCCCCTGGCTGTTTTTGTTATCTCCGATCTTGATGCTTCCACCCTTTGTGCCCCAGCTATCCATTGATCTGCCATTTCTTCTGCATCCCTGTTATTGATTTTTTGATATGTCTGGTAAAATTCCTCGGCTTCAACGGGAATAATCTCTGCGCCAAAGACCTCCTTGAAATTCTGAAGATACCGTTCATTATGGTCGGGGGGAAAAGCCTGATTGATGTCCCCCCTGTAATTCACCTGCGCAATGATTTCATCTTTAGCACTTTTTACCATCAATACCCTGGTTTGCTTTAGATCTTTAATGACCTGGATCAGTTTTATCTTGTATACCAGATCAGTGAACATTTTTTCGCTCACGGAAGGAGCACAAAGGTTCCTTCTGTCAAGCTGAGCTGTTAAGATCTTCACATCTTTATAATCGGAGCCTCCCCTGAGTATCGCCTCTGCGGGCATTTTCCCGGTGGTGAATAAGTCCCAGGGCTGATTCATAAACTCCCAGAGATTATATACAGCTATGGTGGGCAGTCCGGTGAAAGCCAACCGGTAGTCTCCATCTATCCCTCCGATGATCAGCACTCCGTCGTAGCTGTCTTTATTCATTTGAATTTCATCATATGCATCGCTTCGTGTACCTTCCCATACAATGAAATCTACTCCGGGGCATGCCTGCTGAAGTGCAGATACGACCTGGTCATTCGTGGTGAAAGTCATTGGAGCACCTCCGGATCCAGTACAACCACAGCCATATGAAGTAAATACAGTAAATATTTTTGTATGCTCGCTCTGGGCGAATAAAAACAAAGAAGAAAACAAAATTAATGTTAGGCTGAAAGAAATCTTTTTCATGGTTAGTGCTTTTTTGGGAGGTTAATATTTTTGTGACACAGTTTCTTTAATCTTCAAAAATGATGACCCAGTGGGTCATCTTATCATCTGCAGCAAAGGTTACTTTGTAGACATTATCATTTAATTTTTCAGGAACGGCCTCTGCCTTCGATTTAATTTCCGACAGGGAAAATTTACCTGGAACATGTACATACAGTGAATAGGGCATGCCTGCTATGGTTTTCGCAGAACCTTTCAGGGTTTGTTTTTCCGCATCCCATTCCATTGTTTCGATGCTGTATGCCCCGGAAATATGCCGGTCAGTTGCCAGGACCTGCGGCCTTGGTAGCAAGGGGCGGATATGAAGCACGCGGGTATCGTGAGGTTCAATATTCAACACAACTGACTCTTTGAACATCCCCAGAAATTCCTGGTTCCAGAAATCAAATACCAGATAGGATCTTTCCGGATCCAGTCCCAGATTACCTCCAAAGGATATTTCTCGCGATTGTAATTCGCCTGTCCAGTTGGTTGCCGCAACCACATCATACCTGCCGGAAGCTGCATTTATCTTTAAATCGACAATGCGGGGAAAATTGTGTTCATATGTTTCAGGGGTAAATTCTTCGAAGAGGTCCCAGCTTGAATACCCTCCACGGCTGAATAAATCCATGGGAATTATGGGCATTGTGGGCAAGGACTTTTTTAGCAGGTTGATCCGTTCCGCTGGCAGGTCAGGAAGCCTGTCGGCAAAACTGTACGGCGTTCCACTCAATGCGGCAAAAGTAACTATGGTCCGGGCTTCATTCATCGTTGTTCCGACGCTGGAAATACCCGTCTCACGGGTTGAAGCCACCCTGATAAATTCCGGGTTATAGACAGTTTTGGCCTTCTCCATATCCATTTTCGGGTTCACACAGATCCCTTCGCCCGGCATGAGATAGCAGGCAATATGATTTAAAAACAGGTTCGCATTGATGGAAATGAAAAAAGGGTACATACCCATCCAGCTATTATAAATATCATCACCATTGAAATATGAATTGAAATATCCTATCCCCTGAAGAGGTGTGCCACCAGGACAACCTTCCAGGAATGTTTCCTCCCCGACACATTTCCGGATTACCTCAAGCCGGTTCCTGTATGCTTTGATTTGTGAGCTGTTTTCATCGTACAGCTTGTCACTGTCCACATTAGGGTTGTATTCCGTTAATGCAAATTCACCATCAAATTTATAATATTTGAACCCCCAGTCCTTTAGGGTTGAGAACAGCTGAGTCAGGAAATCAAGCACTTCCGGATTGGTATAATCGAGCGAAGGTGTGTGATAGACCATAACATGCTTCCCGTCCTTATCCCGGAGATACCATTCCGGGTGTTCGTCCAGCGCACCTGCATACACATTCGGTACAATCCACAGTCCGGGCGTCAATCCTTTTGATTTGATATATTCTGCCAGCCCCTTGCCACCCAGCGGGAATGTCTTCTCGTTCCAATTGCTGATCCAGTAATGTTCGCCCTGTTCGCCACGTTCCGGTCCGTCGTCAATCACGACATATTCAAGCCCGTAATCATTAAAATTCTCTACAATCCAGTCCACGTTTTTGATGACTTCATCTTCGGTTACCATATAATAGTAATTTGTCCAGCTGTTCCACATGACCGGTGGAGTTTTAAAATGGGTATCATCCATCGGCTCATAAACCGGTAGTCCCAGGTGTTTTTTGTAATAATCCGAATACATTACTATCATCTCCATATCCGTACCCCCTCCCTCTGTATTACTGGCAGCACCAACGGGGATGGATATCCGTAAAAGATGATCCTCTTCACCACGCAGCATCTGGGTACTGTTCTGAAATTTTACCATAATGTCCCTGTTGCGATCAAAAAGGCAGTGCATATTCCTGCTGGATACCTGTCCCAACGAAAGATAGAGCACATCAGCATTGGCTGCAGGGAGAAAGCTGATATTCTTTGTATGGTTGCCCCCGTAACTATATTCGATTTCATTTGTGCCGTTCCAGGCAACGGGTGTAGCGCTTCCGCTGTAATCGATCATGCGGGCAGGGAAACGGTTTTTATCCGCAGGGGCAGTGGCGGTAACCAATCCCTCGCTCACGGATGTAGTGATACCCAACACCCTGTTGCGGATGTAAAATGACCAGTCTGTTGCTGGATTTTCCGTATGAATCAGCATACGCTGATCCTCTGTTGTAACCTGCCAGTTCAACAATTGTTGCCATCCATCCCCTTGTTTAACCAGGAGATGAACATTGTCGAGCAGCATGCCAAGATGCTCATATTCAATTGCGAGTGCTGATTTTACTGGATCTGCCCTAATCGTCCAACCCTTCCTGGCCAGCTGGTGATCCTGGCCAAAAGCACAAGGCGCATACATCAACACGTGCACTGTCGTAATCGCAAAGATCAGTTTTCGGTACTTTTTCATCCTTTACTATTTAATTAATAACAATTTTTTCAGGCTGGTATGGTTCCCGGTTTGCATCCTGAGCAGGTAAATGCCTGAAGGATATGCTGAAGCATCCCACTGAACCTGGTAATTGCATGCAGGTTGTTCCATTTCAGTCAAAACCTGCAATTCCTGGCCACCAAGATCACATACTGATAATTTGATCCTGCTTGATTCCTGTAACCGGCAGCTTATGGTCGTGAAGGAATTGAACGGATTCGGATAGACATCAAATAATTGATATGATCCACCTTGTCCATTCCCACACACTGCTTTCTCAACTGATCCGGTCGGGCTTCCGGATATGAACAATTGGGCAAGCGAGTCGCGTATGGCAAAAAATCCTGCCCCGGATGTTCCCCATGCAGGGGCATTGCCATCCGTTGCATTCGTTAATGCAGGGTCCACCAGTTCCTGCATAAAAACATCCGCTTTTTCAGGATTCCTTGCTGCTGCTAACTGGTAATAACCGGCATCCTGTATCCCCCGGCGGATATTTTTCAGACGGATCGAAGCGATCACCCCATCAAGGCCTGCCGAATGCTCTGTAAACTGGTCAATCTGTTTGCCTGGATAGACGAGCACTCCGTCACCGTTCCCATACTCCTCATATTGATTATGAAAGGTTTCCGATTCAATAAAAGGATCGTAGGGCCCCAGTCCCCCTTTATTCCAGTCATACCAGAATGTTGTCTCCCAGTAGAACCATCTTTCAATATGGTAATATGCCTGTATCCAACCATTTACCCTTGGAGATACGGCATTCAGGTCTGTTACAAACGCTCCGGTACTGGGTTGCCACCCATTATAGATCCAGACTCTTTTCCCTGAATCCTGAGCCACTTTTACTTTGCCTGGGTCATAATATGATGAGAACGCCATTACAATATCAACGGGTTGATACGCCGGATGCTCACTGCAGGTCCAGCCAACAAGGATATTATCAATATTGGGATTCTCAGAAGTTTGCAGGATATCCTTCCATTCCTGCCCATAAGTACTTTCACAATCTTCATCAATGGCATAGACAAAAACATCGGTGCCTTGAAAGAGATCTTCTGCGGCAAGCCTGTCCGCGATTGCTTCTACATTGGCCAGATCACCCGCGTCCGGAGCACCATAACCGCCATAGGTACCCAGGCTTAACAGGTCGTCACCCAGGCCTTCAGCCGGACCTTCATAACCATTGTCCTTTGTATACACTGAACCTTTAAGTTTGTCCAGTAAATGGTCTATATCGGAAGCTGTAAAAACGGTGTAAAACGGTGTGATCCGATGCCTGTGAAACAATTGCCAGAGGTGTTGTTCTGCGGCGTCTGCATTGGCATCCCACTTTCCGCCGATGCGCCGAGCCAGTTCATCATATTCATAAAAGTACATAGTTTTCAGCGGCCAGTCCGGCAGTGTTGCATCATAGATCTCAAGCTCAATATCCAGTTCATCAAGCAGGCCAGCATTGTTTTTGACAGTGACCTTGCCGGTATACAATCCGGCTTCCTGATCCGATCTGATCGTGATATCAATCCAGACAACTCCGTTCTGCCCTTGTGCAATCTGCAATGGATAGGGGCTCCAGCCGGGTGCTACTTCAACAGGTATCAAAGCATCAGGCATCCATCCTGTCCATGCACCGTCAGGCGGCCCTGAATTCCCTGAGCCCCACCACAGCGTACTGCTCCAGGGTCCACCGGAGGGCCTGTCAATATGAAAATAATGTTCCACAAAACGTTCGATATATCGTCCCACGAATTGTGAAGGATCTTCTGAATGATTATGAATAACAGCCCCCCCGGGTCCGAAAAGTGTATCCAGATCAACCGTTACAGAAGTAAGCTCCGAGTCTACAGCTTCGATCACTACCTGAAAAGCGACTGTTTCATTCCGGAGGCCATACAGACGGATCGGCTCACCCGGTGCCCAGATAGGATTATCGATCCCCTGCTCAAATCTTAGCGAGGTAGCATCCTGTTTGATCTTTTCCCCGTCATCGACTACCCAGACCTGTCCGTAGAACGGTGTACTGAGAATCAGCATAAACGGTAATGTCCACAATTGATATAGGATCCTGGCCGTATTCGGAATCTTCATAAATAAATGTTTTATCTGATAAAAGGAAGCTTTACGATGGTTACTGCAAGCAATATGGGATATATGTCCGACTTTGAATCAACGCCTATGAGATCAATTGATTCGATTTCCCGGTTTGGACGGGGGCATACCCACTCATAAATTGAGGCCAGCACGGGTTCTCCATCGCCGCTATCAGACAGTTTTACAGTTTGTGCGAAATAGATTTGATCCTGATACCCGTTTCCCAGGTGCAGAATATTTTGTCCGTAACGGATCGGAACAGATTCTGCCAGGCCGTCTTTATAATGAACCCGGTAATATCCGATCAGTTGAGCCTTATCCTCAAAGTAACGGGTCCTTTCCAGGGATAGTTTCTCTCCCTTGCCCGAACTGACATGCAGAAAGAGAATACTGGCGGCATTTGAATTGACCCTGATGGTACCATCAGGGTCGCTATCATGTTTCCCCGCGATAAAGTTCTCCGGAACCGGGATATTAAAAATAAAATTGTTGCCTTTGATTTTTCCGGGTTTGATTGCAGTGAGATCGATGGAATCATCTTTTTGCTCCATCGAATTTTTCCCGCCGGGCAGGTCCAATGTTAAGAATGTGTATCCGGTCCGTCCCTCCGTAACATCCCGGGAAGGCAGGCGATGCATTGAGACGGTTGACCGTACCTCCGGCATGCGGGTTGACAGATGTTCATATACCTCATTGATCGGAGGTGTTTTACCCGACCAGAGAATGTGCTGGCTTAACAGCATGTTCAGGAAATGGTCATTCAAAGCGTATAAATATTCATTGGCACCGCACCAGGTGGACATTTCCGCACCCAGGATGCTTTGATCGGACAGAACGGACTCCCATTGTTCATACATTCTGTGTCCACTGAAATTACCCAGGATCTGTTTCCATCCATGATCTTTTAACTGGCTGATGGAAGATGGTACAAATGCCCAGGACCAGTTAAGCATAAGGATATCATCTGCCTCGACAGCCAGGATCTCCGGTGCGCCTTCTGTCGATGGATAGGAATACCAGACATAACTGTCCTCCGGGGGCTTATCCCCTCCTTTTCCTTCCAGGTTATGCCCTTTGATCAGGTGATCGGCCCACATCATCGTTTTGATACCGCGTGATTTAAGATGGTTATATATTTTAAGAACATCCTGTGCAAATACTGCACCATTCCCGGGCTGGCTTTTTACACGGGCCCGCCACTCGTCATGCCCGATATGTACCCATTCCGGCTGAAAAACTTCCAGGTATTCATCCATCACATCAAAGAGCAGGCGGTAGGTTTTTGGATTTGAAGGATCATACGAATCCGGCCAGGTTGATCCCACCGGTTCGGCAATATCCCTGTGTGCCAGCGCAAGGTAATAGGCATGGGAAAGTCCCTGTATCTCCGGTACCACCTCCAGGTAATGCTGACGCGCAAAGTCAACAATATCCCTGACTTCTTCTTTGCTCAGCCAGCTTCCGCCCGCTAAATCGGGGTGGGTTGAAGCCTGAAAACGCCTGTCCTTGCCCAGTGGGATCTGCTCATCGTATTGGAGGTAAGTATCGCCCATATCATACATGGAACGTGTGAAATGTTCCCAGGCAATATTGATTTCGGGATGTTTGTCCATGCGCATACCTCCGCCCACCTCCATGATAAGGGTATTCAGCTTGTATCGGGCGAGGAACTTAATGAAATTCTTAAAGAAGGGAATATCTTCCCGTGCGGGCAGGTACACATGAACGCCACGGAAAGGTTTATCTGGTTTATCGGAGATCCGGGCTCCTTTGATATGAGCCTGTCCATGATAATCCTTGCCCTGTCCTCTGTATTCAATGAGCTGAATGAGGCTCTGCACCCCGTAAAAGAGTCCCCTGAGATCGCTTCCTGCAACAATTACCCCGGAAGAGCCAACAACAAGCTGATAAGATTCAGCCGCATTCAACCGGGGATCCGGCTTCACATCCATCTCATTCAGGGCGGAGATCACTTCCTGATCGGATAGAAATCCCAGGATAATGGCCTGAAACCCAGTTTCAGGTTCCGCGGCTTTTCTATACCTTAGAGGGACATTATAGCGTGCGGCCAGTTCTCTGGAGAGATGAAGGGCGATTTCTTCAAACGCTGCTTCCGGACCTTTGAAGGTGACAATTTCTGCTCCCTTAAGATCAAACTTTTCATTCGTTAATTGAATATCCAGCGGGGTTGGATATACTGTGTAATCAACCGCAAACAAACTGATTGGGCACAGAAGGCTGATTAGGATCAGGATTTTTAAACGCATGGCAGTCATTTATCTGTATGTTTTCCATCTATATGAGCAGTGTTTTATAAATTGATCGGTTCATTTTTTTACATTTACTGTTCATCTATGAAATTTAACAATTAATTTTCATTACTCACTCATATTGGTCGATAACACCAGATACATTAAAACCTGAATTGAAATGAAAAATACCTCAAGACGGAACTTTCTCAAAAAATCAGCCATTGGAATGGCTGGTGGACTAATGGCATCCGGAAATATAAACGGGACCATGATAAATAATACGGATAGAAAACTGCCCCGCGAAGTGTGGATTGGGACTGTTTCACAGGATAGGCTGGAAGCTGATGGTAGGGAAGAGGTGATTGATACCATGCTTGGATTTCTTGAGGAAATGAAAGCCTATCAACCGGAGATTATATGCCTTCCGGAGACCTTTACATCTTATGGCAACACTTCAGGCACATCTTATGGTGATAGTGCCGAAACAATGCCTTATCCATC
>Ga0111175_1208_pt1 | contig 9826 bp, 7 predicted proteins | sample DeeMarSWOR324_28_FD_80228 | JGI IMG/M metagenome (GOLD analysis project Ga0111175, IMG submission 80228) | Bacteroides sp. SM23_62
TTATGATCCATGTTTGGGAAGATTTTCCCGAAGGATCTGATATTACAGGATATTATTGTAATGTATTTGATATCACAATGAAATATTTGCTTGATCCCTTGGGCCTAAATAAATCATTCCACGATGTGCTTAATGTGTTTTATGCTATTAGAGATGGATATTCATTTGATGCTGCTTTTCAAAATAATTTTGACCTGAGTCTGCAAGCTTTTGAAGATGAATTTTATGATCGAATAACAGCATATTTAAAAGTTTTGAGCTGAAAATAGAGTTTTCGCATCTTTCAAATTCATCAACAAATTCATAAATCCTCATGAAAAAGGTCTCATAAATCATTGATCTATAAGGCCTTGCATTATTAAGACGGGGTTCCACCTGCACCACGTCTTCCAAAACCTTCATCACCCCAGCTGCTTACCATGTGTCTTTTCTTCCCTTGTGCCACTCAGATGCGAATATTATCAACTCTGCAATATAAAATACCGACTCTGCAACAATGATTTAATAATTTAAATTTCATCCACGTACTTTGATGATTATTAATCAAAAAGATAAAGGGATGAAAACTTTATTACTCTATTTTGCAGTAGCCTGTACCATGTCTTTCAAAGTTGCAGAGGTACAAAAAAGAAATCCGGCTTCTTTTCCTGAAAAACTGCCTGGAGATTTGGAACTCGATCATTCAACCATCCGGAAATATATAATGACAACTGGTTATTTTGATTATGACCTGAAAGGGAATTTTCTCAGAAAAAGAAGGGTCACGGGTAAATATACCGGTGGACTTGATGGTGATTCTGCCAGATGGAACGATGTTTATATTTCAGAGGTCAATAAACTTACAACTCAATTCCCGAAAGGATTGAAACAGGATTACATGGAAAACTTCATCTATCAGCCAAACGAAAAAATAATAAACGAAGTTTTTTTTAAAGCAATACCCGAAGCAAATATGCTGATTCAAAATCTGATCTGGGATGTATTCGCTTTTGAGGTTCTTGCATACAGTTGCTGGGATTCTTTAAAACGGAACAAAGAATACCATGCACAGAATTTGAGTTCAGAGATTGAACTGGCGGGCGAGGGGACTTTTGAAAACAGGGAGATTCTTTTAACATGGATTGGGCTGACCGAATTGAACAATGAAACGTGTGCAATTATAAAATATTCAGCAATGAACAATCCCCTAAAGATTGAATTGGATAATTTAACAATGAGTGGCAGGAGTCATTACTGGGGTGAAGTGTATGTTTCACTGGCTGACAAACAAATCGAATATGCAACCCTGTCAGAGGATGTTGTGACAGATATTCTGTTCAACGGACAATCGAATAATATCTTGGGTTACACACTTAGAATTATTAATTTGTCAAAGATCAATTAGGTTGACCGGTTTTAGGTTAATGTAAATGAAAAAGAGAAAAGTCATAATAGCTTTTATCGCATCCCTGGTTTTCAGTGTCCTGTTTGCCTTACTGTATAAGTGGAGACAAACAGGGGATCCATTTCAATCAGAAACATTAGTATACGGAGCAATAATATTTGTGAATATCGTCATACTTGGTGGTATTGGCTATGGTATATTATCCAGGTTCATAGGACAATCTGCCAGTCAGACAAAAAGACAAATCATACCTGCTTTTTTGATTTTTGTCCTTGTGGCCCTGGTAATATCTCTTTCACTTGTAAGTCTTGGTGTCTATTTATTTTTTCTGATTAAGGGTTTCAGTACATCCAACTTCATCACCCATTTATTTACGGTAGAATTAAAAAGTGCGTTTAGGCAATTCTCGGTATGGATTTTATTAGCTTCTGCTTTCTTTTTCTATATTATCTGGCGTAAAACACTTGAACGCGAACAAAAATTACGGGAAGAAAACCTTAAACACAAATACAGAAGTCTTAAATCACAGGTCAATCCCCATTTTTTGTTTAATAGCCTGAACACGCTTTCCGAGATTGTTTATGTGGATGCGAAAAAAGCGGATAACTACATACAAAAATTATCGGGGATCTACAGGTATATACTGGAAAATGAGGAAACAGATTTCGTACCACTGAATGAAGAGCTCGAATTTGTTAAACAATATTTTGCCCTGCAAAAGGAACGCGACAATGATAAGATATCTTTAGAGATCGAAATTCAAAACGCGGAAGGATATAAAATCATACCGGTTTCTTTACAATTACTGGTCGAGAATGCCCTGAAACACAACTCAATGTCTTACGAGAAACCCCTGGATATCCACATTTCTCATGGCAATGAGTATGTAATTGTATCTAATAATATTCAAAGAAAAAATATACTGGAAAGCTCAACTCACACAGGATTATCCAATTTGAAAGACAGGGTGAAATTAATTATGGGAAAAGAGATTATTATCAGTGAAGAAAATAACAAGTTCACAGTAAAATTACCCATTATTCGAGCCTGAAATGAAAGTTTTAATTATTGAGGATGAGCGACTTGCTTCTCAGAAACTGATCCGTCTGCTCGAGGATATCGACCCAGGTACAGAGATCGTTAAGATCTTAACATCGGTTGAAGGAACCATAAACTGGCTCCTGGAAAATTCACATCCCGATTTGATATTTATGGATATACAGCTTGAAGACGGTACTTGCTTTGAGATTTTTGAAAACTGCGATGTTAAAACACCTGTCATTTTCACAACTGCATACGATGCATACACATTAAAAGCTTTTAAGGTAAATAGCGTGGATTATCTGTTAAAACCGATCGTTAAAATGGACCTGAAAAATGCAATCGAGAAATTCAAAGAAGTCTATATACATAAATTTGATCTGGGAAAAATCGAGTCATTCATAAACCTGCAGCAAACCACTTCAAAAGAACGGTTCTTAGTTAAAATAGGAGAACACTACAGGTCTGTTCAAACGAGAAATATTAATTGTTTCTTCATTAAAGAGCGATGCAATTTCATAAATGTTGATAACGGGAAAAATTATGCAATTGACTATTCCCTTGATAAGATTGAAGGATTGGTTGATTCAAAGATGTTTTTCAGGATCAACCGGAACTTCATGATCAATTATTCAGCCATTCAGGATATTATTGCTTATTCATCCAGCAGGCTGAAAGTTATTCTCAAGTACTGGACAGAAAAAAATGACATATTGGTAAGCAGGGAACGTGTCAAAGAATTCAAAGAATGGATGGACAGATGACTGCCATTATCAGCTACCCATAAAATCTGGTTACTCTAAAAAATAAAAGTTCTCACGTACAATTTTACTGCTTAATCGTCCCAGTATAGTTTTCCAGACAGCACATGTTGTCCCAACCTCCGAGTTTCCCCTCCCGGACAAAGATGGAAGATTAAGCAACAGCTGGGCCATCCACCAGATGCTTACTACTTCGGATTTTTCTCCTAAGAGCAGGATCCTTTCCTGGTATATTGGGGGATTGAACTACCAGATTGAACACCATCTTTTCCCAAATATATGTCATATCCATTACCGGAAAATAGCCAGCATAGTAAAAGAAACGGCGAAGGATTTTGGCATCCCATACAACGTGCAGTCAAATTTTATTTTTGCGGTACTGAGCCATGAAAAAATGTTGAAGCAACTCGGCAGGTATGATTAGAGTGAACATCTCCTGCTGCCAATTATTGTAGTGGATGGGAAGAAGATGACTATGGACGATCTTGAAAGAGTAATAAGACCTCATCAAGGATTCGAGATAGAAATCAAAATAACGGACGGATCAACATGACATCATCCAAATATCTGAAGCACTCCTCCTTCTAATTGTAGCTAATAAATCTCTAGGCAGCTGACCGATTATCAATACCGCCAACGAAATCATCACGGCCAAGGAAGTCATCACCACCTAGAAAAAAGGCCCTGTAAATTATTAATCTACAAGGCCTTACTGAGAGTGAGAGTGGTACCACCTGCACCACTCATTTCTTTACGGATTTTCATGGATTCTAATGCAGATCGTTAACAGCTCGATGTTTGAACGCCAAAATCCAGCTCTCAGTTTTACATGGAGAATAAAACCAGGAAAATGTAGATAATACAATTCATCAACGTAGGCATCAACCAATATCTCTGTTCTATATAATTAGGGTTTGCTGATTTTCCCAAAAAATATGTGTATAGTATTGATAATGTGAATATTAGGTTAATAACAAATTGTCAAAATGCAAGGAAAAGTGCAAGTGAATAGGTAATTTGGGTAAAATACCTTGCACTTATGATAAAGTATACACCATCGAACCAGCTGACATTGGAAGAATTTAAACATCCGTTTCATCAGCAAATGAAAAAAGACAACCGTTGGGTTGTACTAGCAGAGTTAGTCCCCTGGGATGAGTTAGCCGAGATCTATGCCAGAAATCTAAATCCCAAGGCAGGAAGGTTGAGTGTAGACATCCGTATGGTAATCGGCGCCTTGATTATCAAACACAAACTTTCTCTGAGTGACCGGGACACCCTAGAGATGATAAGCGAAAATATGTACATGCAGTATTTCTGCGGTCTGAGAAGCTTCCAGACGGAGCTGCCATTTGATGCTTCGCTTTACATTCAATATCAAAATTTTAAGGATTAGGCCGCTGCTTGAGAAGGCTTTTCTTGGGCTAAGCGTTTAGCGATTCTGACTGCATTGGCTGTATGTACCCCGAAGAAGATCCAGAGGATTTCATTTTGCTGGGTGCGTGCTTTTATCTTGTCCAGGCTGTAATGCTGCTTCTCTGTACCAAAGCTGCCTTCCATTCGTGTCGCCCTTTCTTTGCGCAGTTCACCGGCGATAATCTGGCGATGATTTTCATGCTTTCCTGCTCGTCCTTTGCGTTTAAAATTGGTGACAATGTTTTGCTCCCTACAGTACTGCCGATTAGTATTGGTGGCATAGATATCATCTGCGGAGAGGTGGGTAATCTTTCCAAAAAGGGTTCGGGCATACCAGACAGAGTTTTTCAAACGGGTACTCTCATTGAAGGGATTAAAATCCAGGTGCTCGATAAAATTGATACCATCAAATTGTATCATGTTTACCTTAGGACCAAATTCAACCTTCTTGACCTCTTTGCCTCTGACAATGGGATGTACATAGTCCTTGGCTATGCTTACTATCCTGTCCGGCACACTACTCTTGGTACGGAACATTTCCTGCTGCTGGGAGAGCACCTTACGGATTATCCTCTTGCGCTTGTAATACTTCTCGGGATAGGTGATCCAGGATCTGTTCTGATCATCGATCTTTTCCTGGAGCTTGATCAGTTTATCCAACAGATACAGAAGGCTCCTGGTCCTTTTTACCGTATCCTTCCAGGGCTTCTTCCGCATTCGCATATAGGCAAAGTACTTGTCTTTCTGTTCCAGGAACTTTGTTCTGGGAGTTGGTATCTTCAGATATTTGCAGGTAAGTTTCATCTGTCGATACATCCATTCAACACATTCCCAGATGAGCTTGATATTGGTGGGATAACGTATGTAGGACTCATAGCAAGTGGCATCCTCCAAGACAATGTTGGGCTGTTGGATATAAGGTTTCCAGGCTCTGGCAAAAGCTTGTTGGACAGGGCTTATCTGAAGTTTGCCGGCTAGTTCCGTACGGATCTTGCTGACAAACTTATAATCCAGTAGCCGTTCCGGACCCAGGAAGATCCCACAAAACATCTGGTATTCAAAGTTTCCATTGAGAAGCTCAACAAGTTTACGATCAGACAGGTTGGTGTATGCCTTCAGGAACATTAAGGCCAGTTTACCTTGAGGACTGAAGTATGCAGATCTTCCTTTCCTTGATTCTTTCAGCTTAAGGGCTTTAACAAGTTCATTCCAGGGAATGACCTGGTAGATTTTGCCTATTTCTGATTTCAGGAATTTGTTCCAGTAAAGTGAAAACTCTTTTTGTGGGGAAATAAATGAGATTTCCGGGGTAGATCCGAAGATTCTTTGTAATTTGCTCATAGTTGTTTTTAAAGAATTACCCCGATTTTATGCTTGTCAGGCTGATTTCGGGGTATTTTTCTTTAAGTTACAAAGAACTATCTACTTGTCTATCAGATAATTGATTTAGTTTTCACAAGTTGCGAACATCCCTAAAAATTGTTGGATTTATTGGGTCATTAAGGTAGATTTACAAAAAAGTAATTAAAACCTGAACCTGGCATTGATTCCATAGGTTCTTGAACTGGGTAAACCAAAGCTCTCTATGCCCTGATCATTCGTCGTACCCACAGACATATTCGGGTCAATAATCCCTGATGCATTGTACAGGAATCCCAGATTTCTTCCGTAAAGTGCGAGATCTATGCCCTGTATCACATTTGAATTGATCTTAAAAGAATAACTCAACAAAATTTCGCGGAGTCGAACATAAGAAGCATCATAACGGTAAAGTTCTCCGACAGGATTTAGTTCACCCAATGCATGCCAGTATGCTTCTGCAGTCGTTTCTATGGTGTTTTCGCTGCCATCGGATTCCAGTACACCGTCTACGACCATCCCTTCTCTTCCGTACAGTGTTTGCTCAGATAAACCGTTACTTGTGAGCTTCGCTTCTGTGTAAGAGAACACATCACCACCCATACGCGTGTCTATCAGTACACTCAGGTTGATTCCCTTGTAGCTAAACATGTTGGAAAGCCCGCCGATCCAATCCGGATTAGCATTGCCCGTCGGCACGAACTGTCCGGGTGTGCAGAAAGGCAAACCAAGATCATTGATTAATACCCGGCCCTCATCATTCTTAATAAAACCTCTTGTATAAATCTGGCCGTAGGGTTCTCCTTCAACGACCTTTATCGTTGTCATCAAAGCCCTTCCACGGATTATATACTCCTTAAGTTCATCTGTCAGTTCTACAACAATATTCTCGTTTTGGGAATAATTCAGTGCAATGTCCCAGGAGAAATCTCCGGCAGAAACCGGGCGTGCATTCACTGTTATTTCCAGACCTTTGTTCTGAACATTCCCAGCATTGATAAATTTATTTGTATATCCGGATGGCCTTGGCAATGGAATTTCCACCAACTGATTGAATGTATTGGACTTATACCAGGTAAAGTCAAGCCCCAGGCGATTGTCGAAAAACCTTAGATCAAATCCGAGCTCCCATGATCTGGTGTTTTCAGGTTTCAGGTCTTTTGCTGGTAATGTGCCATCTCTCCAGGCATAACCCAGTTGTCCGCCGGCACCAAAACTATATGTATTGTGAAGCTTGTAAGGGTCTGTATCATTGCCAACCTCTGCATAACTCGCCCTTAGTTTTGCGAAGGTCAGGAATTGGGGGACGGTATTCAACATATCTGTGATGATCCAGGCAAGACCCACAGAAGGATAGAAATAAGACCAGGATTCCGGTGGAAGTGTAGAGGACCAGTCATTTCTTCCTGTCAGGTTCAGGAACAGGAATTTTTTCAGTCCCAGGGTTGCATATCCGTACAATGAATTAATCTGATAGTCCTGTCCGCCATCCCATAGGCACCGTATATTGCTTGTATTGGTGATCACAAACAGATTTGGTTTTAGCAGCCTGTCTGTTTTGGTTTGGAGCCACCTTCCTGACTGCATCAATATATTCCCGCCAAAAGAGATATCCAGTGAAAGGAGGTCATGGCCAAACACCTTGTTATAATTTAACAGAAAATCACTGTTAAATATCATAGCACGGTTATTGTAAAGGATGAGATTCCCTTGATCTGCAATAGATGTGTCCCAGTATATCTTGTAGGAATGATCATCAATGAATTCATCGAATGCCGTACGCACCATCAAACTCAGATGATCTGTAAAATTGTATCTGAGAGAAGCCATTGCCAGGATGCGGTCACGCGTTTCCTTACGTATTGTCCTGTTCAGCATCCAGTATATGTTTTGACCTCCGCTTGAACTGGGGCCCCAGTAATGCTGACGCCTGATTCCCGCATCGTCGAAGTATTCGAAGTCCCGCACCTGCTCCAGGGAAATATTGCCAGGTTGCAGGTATAGAGCCCGTACAGGATTTTGATAATGGTTACCGGTTGCCAGCCTGTTGTCTACAATCTGGCGCATATAGGTCAGCTTTGCATCATAATATAATTTCGGGGTCAGGTTCCCGTCCGTGCGCAGATGGAAATTGTGCCTTCTGAGTTTATTCGTTTCCACAATTCCCTTTGCAAGGGTGTTGGTATACGAAAATAGGCTTTTTACCTTCTCTGAGCCGCTCGTTATGGTCAGTGTGTTCGCAACATTATACCCGGTCTGGAAGAAATCTTCGAAATTGTTATGAGGCAGGTATGCATAGGTGGGGGGGCCTTCCCAGTTTGGGTCAGGAGACCAGTGCGCTACCATCTGCCCCTCCATTTTGGGTCCCCAGCTTTCTACACTGTTTTTAATATATTCACCGCCGTTCCCCTGCCCGTAAATATGCTGGTACCTGGTCAGGATCATGGCCCTGTCCATTGACCAGTTGGTATTGAATTCAACGCCAATACCTTTTCTGGCAGCACCCCGCCTGGTCGTGATGACAATAGCTCCATTGGCTGCCCTGGATCCGTATATGGCAACAGCATTGGGTCCTTTTAATATGGTGATGGAGGAAATGTCATCCGGGTTGATATTACTGATGCCATCCTGAGCCTGCAAGCCACCAATTTCACTCATGCCTGAGTAATACTCTGTCGCATTACTTTTCTGGATGGGCACGGTAAGATTCTGGATAGGCACGCCGTCAACAATATACATCGGCTGGTTGTTTCCTGCTATGGATCTGTTTCCCCGCAGCAAAATCCGGGAAGCAGATCCAACCCCTGAACTGGATTTAATAACATCCATGCCGGCCACTCTGCCCTGTAAAGAGTTGGCTACATTCAATTCCCGGGCCTGGGCAACATAATCTGTTTCAACATTCTGGGCAGCATAGGTGATCTCTTTTTTCTCCTTTGAAATACCCAGCGATGTAATGATCACCTCATCTATCGCTAACAGGCTTGGCAACATAATTACATCAATAACAACAGAACTCCCTACTTTGACCAGTTTGGTGCTATAACCAACAAATGAAAACTGGAGTGTGACATCGCCATCCGGTATATCAATTGTATAGTTTCCTTCCAGGTCTGTTATTGCTCCGGTAAATGTACCCTGAACCAGCACATTGACCCCGGGTTGAGGCAGGTTGTTATCACTGCATGTGACAGTGCCTGTAATGGTTCGCTGCTGGGCAAAGAGGGCTGCACTCAGAGCAAGTAAGAAAATGGTTCCTAAAAGCAAAAGCCTTATTAGTTTGACCAGAAGACGCGATGCATTAATTTCCATTTGATGGTGGTTTAACAGTTGGTTTTGTTATGGGTATGCTACTAAGTGCCGCCATAATAATGACTATGCTAATAATCTATCGTTAGCTTGAAAATGAAATTATAGGACAATAATTGTGAAAGTGAGAATTGACAGAGTGAAAATGCCAGCTGCTATCCAGTCAATATTTGTAAAGGTGAAAATACCAGCTGCTATCCAGTCTATATTTGAAAAGGTGAAAATATTTAATTAAAAGTATCTCAATAATATCAGAATATCAAGAAAGTGTAAGTTCTTTCAATTACAATATCTTGTCTATGATGTGAATGTTGATGAGGTGTAAGAGCAGATTTGATGTAAACTGATATTAAAATTATATTTGGGTTTTGGGAACAGTATAGGATGGGATCATTATCGCAATCCCATGTTCTCAAGCAACTTTATTAAACGGGGATTGGAATAGATGGAATCTCCTACCAGCCGGGTATTGATCATGAATAGGAAAGGTTCCTTTTCAATGTAGCTCCTTTCAAAACAATCTATGGCCTTCTCATTTTCACCCAGGGCATCGTAT
>Ga0111175_1209_pt1 | contig 9826 bp, 13 predicted proteins | sample DeeMarSWOR324_28_FD_80228 | JGI IMG/M metagenome (GOLD analysis project Ga0111175, IMG submission 80228) | Bacteroides sp. SM23_62
GACTTCAGCATGAATTCTCCTGACCACCCGTACAGGTACTATTACAGGAGCGACCATTATAATTTTGCCAAGAACGATGTTCCGGTCCTGTTCTACTCTACAGGAATACATGTTGATTACCATAAACCAACAGACAATTTGGAACGGATTAACTTCAAGAAACTTGAAAAAATAACCGAACTAGCCTTCCTGGTGGGTTACAAGCTGGCCACACAACCGGAAAGGATCAAGGTTGACAATCCATTCTCTGAATGGTAACAATTTCGCAGTATTACTAAATTGAAGAAATCAATGCATATGCCGGAATCCAAAAACTTTCTTGTCCCTATTGATTTTCGTCCTGAATCCGAAATAGCCTTGGAATATGCTGCATTTATTGCAGCCAGGATCGGAGCCACACTTCACCTTATCCATATCCTCGAAGAGGAATCACCGCTGCTCAAACTTGTTCTCAGAGATCATCAGCGGGATATGATCCTGAGGGGAGCAGCAGATAAACTCGATGACACTGCGGGTAAAGTGCTCACAGGCAAAAACATTCCTTTTACAACAAAAATCAAGCAGGGCAAAGTCTATGAAATGATCATTAAGACGGCCAGGGAGGTTAAGGCTGATCTTATATTCATGGGACGTACTGATTCTTCTGATATGGTGAAGAACATTGCCGGTACAAATACCATGCATATCATCAAGGAAGCAGATGTTCCGGTGATCACGCTCCGCAATAAGCCTGAATATTTCGGCTGTTCACACATTATTTTGCCCCTGGATTTAACAAAACAAACCTTGAAAAAAGCCACCAACGCCGTGCTTGTGGCTCGGATACTCAATGCCAGGATCACTATTATTTCCATCTTGCGGGAGGATAGTAAGAGCAAGGAAATCAAAATAATTTCCAAGCTTGATGAGATACGGCCTAACCTGGAGAACCTGGATATTGAATGTGATGTAAAACTTATCAAGAACATTACCGATGCTCCACACGACATACTCAATAGTGCTGTAAGAGAACTTGAGGGTGATCTGGTCATGATCATGACCCAGCAGGAGTTGAATATCAGCGAGTTCTTTGTCGGATCTGTTGCCCAGGATATAATTAACCTCTCTGATTTCCCGGTACTGAGTATCAATCCGCTCGTCAGGGAGGAAAAGGGAATCCCTGATCCCATGGAGCAGATTTTTATCAACCCCATACAGATGTTTGACCATTGATCCGATTCAATGTCTTCCAGATACCTTTATGCGCCGGGAGTATAATGCTTTATATCAGTTTCAGCCCTAAGTATAAAATCCTTCAAGGATCCATAACCTGAGCCTCTCTTCGTCAAGGTCAGCAATGGATTTGAATTTCAGGTATTTCATATGCTTGCCTGTGCCCAGCAGTAATCCGTCCGGGTCCTTGAGCATTTTACCATCATGAAACGCAAAGGTCACATGATTCTTGAATCCGGCAATATAACATACTGTTTTATGCAGGCTGAATGTGGGTACACGCCATTTAATGCCCTCTGAAGCATCTGGCACCACTTCATAAATTAATTCTCTCAGCCGGATCAGAATGTCCCTGAAAACCGGATCAAACTGATCAATGTATGCTTCAACTTCCAGATCGGATTTCATGATTCAAATTTAAACCATTTCCCTTAAAAGCATCTTTTTGAATAAAAGCTGTCATTATGGCACCATTTTGTCCTATTGGGCTGTCTTTTTGTCAGCTCACGCCCTGCTTTTGACAGTTATCACCACCTGGCACAAGCTTTGACATTACACCAACAGAATTTATGACATTAAGTTTAATTAAAATAAATGGAGGACAAAATCATGTTAGTTAAATTCAACAGAACATATCCAAGTTTTATGGATGAATTCTTCGGAAGGGATTTTTATCCGGCCCATTATGAGAGAAATGGTTTCAAAAGCCTGCCAGCAGTAAACATCACTGAAAGTGATAATGGTTATACCATAGAGGTGGCTGCTCCGGGACTGAACAAGAAAGATTTCAAAATCGACCTGGACAAAAATTCATTGACCATTGCATCTGTAATGGAAGATAAACAGGAGGAAAACAACGAGAGGTATACCAGGAGGGAATTTCGTTATACCAATTTCAGTCGTTCTTTCACATTGCCTGAAACAGTTGACAGTGAAAAAATAACGGCCACACATAAAGATGGCATTTTGTATGTGAATATTCCAAAAATGGAAGAAGCAAAGGAAAAACCTGCCAGGCAGATTGCCATCAAGTAACACAGATTTAGGACTAATTTTTCATTGTGAAAGGGCTGTCGTAAAATGACAGCCTTTTTCATTTTGAGGAAATCGAAAACGTTGCCTTAACCCCCTAGCATTCTTCACGGATTGATGGATTTTCGGATCTTAAATTATTTTATATACATTGCATCTGAGATTGTTAAAATATGAAACCGTTATTTATCACAAACCTGAAAGCTTTTATCCTGTTTCTAATTCAGTATTCTTCACTTGTGATGCTTATCGTTACAGGTCCCATCTTCCCCGGCAGTCCTCCGCTATTGATTTTTTACATCACCGGCTGGATCCTTGGTATCTGGGCAATACTGGCCATGGGGATAGGCAATATTAATGCCGGACCGGAGCCCTTGCCTGAGGGGAAACTTATCATCAGGGGACCCTACACCAAGGTCAGGCATCCTATGTATACCGCCATTCTGCTGTTATTCACACCACTGCTGATTGACCATTTCACATATCTCCGGCTTTTCATAATGACAGTGCTGACTGTCAACCTCCTTATTAAAATCAGGTACGAGGAAAGGCAGTTGAATCTGTACTACTGCAAAAAGTATCGCGAATATGCAGCCCGTACCTGGCAACTGTTTCCCTATGTTTTATGATTTTGTGGTTCTCTTAGCTACATTTGTATGGCATAAGGGAAAACATGATGGAAGAATACAAACCTGATCAATATATTACCGAAGATCAGATTGAGCTGGCAAGGTATGCGAAGGCTCTCAGCCATCCAGTGCGCATCTACATACTCAAATTATTATCCAGGCAAAGCTGTTGTTACAGCGGTGATCTTGCAGAGATACTGCCCATTGCCCGTTCAACCCTTTCGCAGCATCTCAAGGAATTGAAGCGTGCCGGATTGATACAAGGTACCACCAGGCCCCCCAGGATTATGTATTGTTTGAATCATGAAACCTGGGAAAAAGTGAAAAAATATTTTGCTGATTTTCTGAAATGAAAATATTTTTCAAATATATTTCGTATTTTTACGAAATACAAAATAGGACAATCATGATGGAAGCAGATGAACTCATGAAAATGGTAAAGGAGAAATACTCAAACATTGCCCTCCAGAGCAAAAAAACCGATGGTGACTGTGGTTGTGGTTGTACAGCGGAGCAGGAGGTGGACTGCTCGGTCTTATCTGCAGATTACAGGCAGTTAGAAGGTTACGTCCCTGAGGCGGATCTAGGACTTGGATGTGGCTTGCCGACAAAGTATGCTTTCATCAGGCCCGGAGATACCGTTGTGGATCTCGGTTCGGGGGCAGGGAATGACTGCTTCATTGCCCGGAGGGAAACCGGTGACAGTGGCCGGGTCATAGGTGTGGATATGGCCGGACCCATGATCAAAAAGGCAGAGGAGAACGCTGATAAACTGGGGTACCGGAATGTCGAATTTCTGCTTGGTGAGATCGAGCAAATTCCGTTGCCTGCAAATTCAGCCGACATCGTTGTAAGTAACTAATACTTGAGAAGTATGATGGTGCCGGTGAGTTTCTAAAAAGTGGTACCGGCATTTACAGCATCACGGTTTTCGCAAAAAAACCATACAATTAACGTGCAGGTAATATATTTCTTATATATTTGGATCCCCTACCGGAACCATTTATAAATCAATCTTATGAACAGAATTACCCTGTTTTTCACACTGATAATCACAATATTTTCCTGTATGAAGAAAGATGCATTCTATACTGACCTTGGTAACTATCTTCAGGATATCGAATCGGAATTCACTGAAATCCCGGATACCAGGATCGAAACACTCCGGGAGCTTGGCAACTATGTGATCTCATCCCTGAAAGATGACACCCAGGTCCAGCTTGTTTTTATCTGCACCCATAACTCCCGGCGCAGTCAATTTGGACAGCTCTTGGCTTTGACTGCTGCACAATTCTATGGCATCCAGAACATCAGCACTTTCTCTGGCGGTATAGCATCAACAGCCTTTAATCCACGTGCGGTTGCAGCTGTAAAAAGGGCCGGATTTCAAGTAGAAAAAGGGGTGGGCAGGGATGATAATCCGCAATATATGATTACCAGTGGAAAAAATTTTCCGGGGATTGCCATGTTCTCGAAAAAATATGATGATGATGCCAATCCGGAAGACAATTTCTGTGCCATCATGGTTTGTGCTGATGCGGATGAGGCCTGTCCTGTTGTACCGGGTGCAGAAGACCGTCTATCCATGCCCTATGATGATCCCAAGGCCTTTGATGATACAGGCCAGGAAATGGCCAAATACGACGAACGCTGCCGGCAGATTGCCCGTGAGATGTTTTATGTGTTCTATTATGTAAAAACCAGCATGTAAATGTGTGTGGTGATCCAAATCACTTTCTGGAACTCGCCGACCATCTCCGGATGTATATATTGCAAACAGTTATATCCAGTTTCTCCCGGATATGCCTGGAAAAACTGCTTTAGCCGCTGAACGCGTTGATAAACAGGATTTTTACCTTTACCAGACCCTGAAGGAAATCTACGCCCGTGTACAATCTGTCAGCTATATGACAAGGATAAATAATCCCCGTGATAATTATTTTTTTAATTCAAAATAATATGTATTTTTGCATGCCCAATTAAATAATTATCAGGATGGCACATCATTTATCAGCCAAGAAAAGGATCAGGCAGAGCGAGCAACGCAGATTGAATAACGTTTACCATGCCAAATCTGCCAGGAATGCTATAAAAAAGCTGCGCAGCACCAAGGAGAAGGAAGAGGCGGCTGAATTATTGCCGAAGGTATCTTCGATGCTTGACAGGCTTGCCAAAAAGAATATCATTCACAAGAACAAGGCTGCCAATTTGAAATCAAGCCTTACCCATCACGTCAATAGTCTATAAATATATATCTCATTTGAACGACCCTCTTCATTTTTGAAGGGGGTTTTTTGTTTTCAATACTTCACAAAAAATCCAATTCATCCCTGACTGATTTTTCAGGTAATCTGACATATATATCAAAGAAACTTATGCAATCCTATCAAAAATCAGGGATCAAGGATTGGGCCCTGGAAGATCGCCCACGGGAGAAACTACTTGCCAAAGGTATTACCAGTCTGAGCAATGCAGAATTGCTGGCCATTCTGATACGTTCAGGCGGGAGGGAGGAATCGGCAGTAGAACTGGCCAGGAAGATACTGATAGCGGCGGGTAATAATCTCAGGGAACTGGGAAGGTTCTCAGTAAATGACCTGGTGAAACACAAAGGTATGGGGCCTGCAAAGGCAGTGGCAATCATTGCGGCCCTTGAACTTGGCAGAAGAAGAGGCAGGTCTGATTTGCAGGATAAGATAAGGATAGCTGGCAGCCAGGATGTATATACGCTTTTCCAGCCTGTCCTCGGGGACCTGACCCATGAAGAATTCTGGATCCTTCTATTGAACCGGGCCAACCGTGTGATCGATAATATCAGGATCAGCCAGGGAGGTATTTCCGGAACAGTAATTGATGTGCGCATCATCCTGAAACACGCTCTCGACCGTCTAGCCAGCGCAATGATCCTATGCCATAATCATCCGTCAGGGAATCTGAAACCAAGCGAGGCTGATATGAAGATCACCTCGAAGATCGGTGATTCATGCCGCACCATGGACTTACAATTACTGGATCATCTCATTATTGCAGATAATTCATATTTTAGCTTCTCTGATGAAGGGCTGATTTGAATCCTATTAATCATATTCTTAATCCCGGGGAAGCTTCAGGGGATTATAACAGGTGCATAACGGCCTCACCAAATGGCATCATATATGCGCTGTCCTGGTACATGGATATCATCTGCCCGGACTGGGAAATGTTAGCCAATGAAGATTTTTCGACAGTCATGCCCCTTCCGGTTTTTAGATCAATGGGCAGGAAAACAATCAGACAACCTGATTATGCCTTCCAGTTGGGTGTGTTCTCCACCAGCATCCCTGATCCGGAAACGGTATATAAATATCTGCAGGCAATTCCCAATAATTACAGGCTCCGTAAACTATGCCTGAACAAGTTCAACATTGTTGCAAAAAACAACGCCAGGATCAATAATGCAGCCGAACTTGACCTGATCAGTCCATATAAGCAGACCCGTTACAGATTCAGCCGAATCATTCAGGATCGTTTAAATCTTGCAGAAGAAACCTCCCTTAGCTTCGTCGGCAATACATCTGTGAATGACCTGGTGATGTTCTCCTACCGTCTTGACAAACTCAATAGGCAGAAACTGAAGCCCAACCAAATCACTAGTCTTCGTTTGATTGCTTCAAATGCCATCAGATACAGGTCTGCACAGCTTGCATCGGCTTATGACAGGACCAACAATCTGTGCGCCGTCATCCTGTTCCTTGTTTTCAACGGCAGGGCAAGTATCCTTCACGCTGCAGCCAATTTAGAAGGCATGGAAACAGGAGCCATTGAATTCATCATCGATCAATTTATCCGGGAGAACTCGGAAAAAAACCTGATACTGTCCATTGACAATCCGGGCGATAAATATTTGTTTGAAACCTTGCAGCATTTTGGCTCGGGTATTTCTGATTACCCCTGTTTGAAACAAATCGGTTAATCCGTCTATATACGCGTCACCGGCAATTTATCCAGGCACTCCGCGAGCAATGTAGATATTTTTTTTTTGAAGACAGGATGTTCAAAGTCAGGCAGGATCTCTGCCAGTGGGACCAGGGAAAACCTGCGATCCTGTAATTTTTGATGAGGGATATGAAGATCTGGACGCGACAAAACCATATCCCCATATAGGAGAATATCAATATCTATCAGGCGGTCGGAATAATCCGGGGACCTCCCCCGCCGGCCAATTTTCGCTTCAATCAGATGGATCTGTTCCAGTATCCTGTCCGGATCCATTCCAGACCATACAGTGAGGCACTGATTAAGGAAGCCATTCTGGCTGTCATATCCCCAGGGTGCTGTTTCATATATCGATGAAACAGACTCAATGGGGCCGATTGATCTTTCGATCAGTAAACAGGCCTGGTGAAGATTCCCGGAGCGGTTACCCAGGTTGCTTCCCAATAACAATACCAGCAATTTTTCGATCATACAAGAAAAAAAACAATTTTAGGATATTTTTAGTTCAATTAGAAAAATAATACCGAGAATTGAGTTCAATTTTACATATCTTTGGGCGTTTAATCCTTATGTAATGAATCAATTATGAGAAGCTTTCTTAAATATACCCTGGCTACCATTGTAGGTATTTTCCTCAGTACATTGCTCTTTTTCATCTTGCTCATTCTGATCATAAGTGCATCTTCATCTGAAAAACCGGTTGAGGTCAAAGACAATTCCATCCTTTATATTAAGCTCAATGAAAAGATTGTTGACAGGACGGTCGATAATCCCTTTGATTTTCTGCCTGCCGGTCTGCCCATGGTGCGTGAGATCGGGCTGAATGATATCCTGGATTGTATCAATAAGGCCAAAAAGGATGATCATATTTCCGGGATCTACCTGGATATGATCTCCCTGGCTGCAGGATTTGGGAGTACGGAAGAAATCCGGAATGCCCTGCTGGACTTCAAGGAGTCCGGGAAATTTATCATGGCCTTCAGTGATACATATACCCAGAAGGCTTACTATCTTGCCTCGGTGGCTGACAGTTTGTACCTGAATCCTTCGGGAGATTTGCTACTTCGCGGACTGGGAGCAGAAATCATGTTCTATAAAGGGGCCCTGGATAAACTGGGCATAGAGGCCCAGGTAATCCGCCATGGTGATTATAAAAGCTATGGTGAACCTTACACCAACGACCGTATGAGTTCCGAAAACCGGACTCAAACAATGCAATGGATAGGCTCACTCTGGGATCATATGCTCAAAGGGATTGCTGAACAGCGTGACATAGATGTGGAAACCCTGGATCAATATGCTGAGAATTTCACGATCCGTTCCGCCCAGCTGGCCCTTGAGCATCAAATGGTGGATGGACTCAAATTCAAGGATGAAATCATTGATGAACTGAAAAAGTTAACCGGGACAAGCCCGAAAAAGGACCTGAACAATATCACTATCAATAAATACAAGAAGGTACATGTAAAAAAGGAATACAAAGGATACACCAGGGACAAAGTGGCTGTGATCTATGCACATGGAGATTTTATACTGGGCAATACTGGTGAGGGGACGGTTGGTTCGGAGAGGATCTCCAGGGCCATCCGGAAGGCCCGCCGGGACAGTACAGTCAAAGCCATTGTACTCAGGGTGAATTCCGGAGGTGGTGTTGCCCTTGCCTCCGAGGTGATTTATCGTGAAGTCGTCCTTGCAAGCGAAACAAAACCCCTTGTTGCTTCCATAGGTGATGTGGCTGCTTCCGGGGGATATTTTATCCTCGCACCGGCAGATACCGTACTTGCCAGTCCCAACAGTATCACGGGTTCAATTGGCGTCTTTGCCATGTTCCCCAACATTCAGCCATTTTTTAACAAAAAATTGGGTATCACTATCGATGTGGCTAAAACCAATAAGCATGCTGATGTGGGCACACCCTTCAGACCATTGTCTGCAGATGAAAAGGATATCCTGTACACCATGGTGGAACGAACCTATGATTCCTTCGTCACAGGTGTCTCTTCAGGACGTCATATGACAAAGCAGGACGTCAATAATATTGGTGGTGGAAGGGTCTGGAGCGGAGAAGCTGCCCTTGAAAACGGATTGATTGATATGTATGGTGGACTAAGCGATGCCATTAAGGTTGCCGGGGAAATGGCGGGTCTTGAAAAATACAGGGTTATTTCCCTGCCTGTGCTTGAAGATCCGCTTGATGTATTTATCAGGGAACTTACTGAAAATACCAGGACACGTATGGTCCAGAAGGAGCTGGGCGAGTTTTACAAATATTTCAAATCAGTCAGTGAACTGGAGAACCTGTTTGGTATTCAGGCCCGTATACCATTCATGTTTGAGATACACTAGGTATGCCGGTCCCCACCAGAAATAACCTGCGTATCTTATTGTATCCATTTTCTTTATTGTACGGTCTGGCAGTATCCATCCGTAACAAGCTGTATGACTACAGTGTCATCAAATCGCATGAATTTCCCATTCCTATCATATCGGTAGGTAACATTACAGTGGGTGGCACCGGTAAAACACCACATGTTGAATACCTGATTGAACTGCTGAAGGATGAATTCAATGTGGCAGTGCTCAGCAGGGGATACAAAAGGAAAACCAGGCACTTCATCATGGCTGGTTCCGACTCCGGCGTAGAGGACATTGGAGATGAACCGGTACAGATCAAGCAGAAATTTCCTGATGTTCATGTGGCGGTGGACCGCAAACGGGTCAACGGAGTGGAACAACTGATGGCAAAAATTCCCGATCTGGATGTTGTACTGCTCGATGATGCCTATCAGCATCGGCGTATTAAACCGGGACTGTCTATCCTGCTGATTGATTTTAACCGTCCCATCACGAAAGATCGATTACTGCCTGCAGGCCGGCTGAGGGAAAAGGCATATGAGAAAAGACGGGGCAACATTATACTGGTTACAAAATGCCCGGACAGGTTGAAACCCATCGAGCGACAGATGATCGTCAAGGAT
>Ga0111175_1210_pt1 | contig 9782 bp, 8 predicted proteins | sample DeeMarSWOR324_28_FD_80228 | JGI IMG/M metagenome (GOLD analysis project Ga0111175, IMG submission 80228) | Bacteroides sp. SM23_62
AGGGCGGATTTCCTGATAAAATTCCTGCGGGGATTTTCAGGTGCTTGCGCTGGTTCTCTTGCTTTCATACCTGTTGTGCTGAATCCTTTTTCAGGCTGATCAATTTGTGCTAAAATTAGAAATTAATTGACATTAAGTTGAATATATGGTAACTTGATAGATAAACACATATAATAAATATGAGAACCGTATTGCCAAAAAGTAATCTCATGCTCACCATTGTGGTATCTGTCTCATCAGCTTTTACAATGGCTCAGGATGGAAATGACCTGATCACCGCCGTTGCCTATCAAGATCTGGACAAGGTAAAAAGCCTGATAGAGGCTGGCGTCGATATAAACTACCAGGATTCATATGGATCTACTGCTCTGATTATGGCCTGCCAGTATGATTTCGTGGACATTGGCCGGCAGCTGGTTGAAGCAGGAGCTGATCTTTCCATCCGATCAAAATCGGGACATACTCCCCTGATGGCAGCGGCACAGGCATCAGAGGAGCTGTTTGATCTGCTGGTATCAAGAGGGGCTGATATGTCTGTAAAACTTAAAGACGGCACCTCTGCTTTTACATTATCAATATCAGGAGCCTTATCGGAACGTATCGGTCTTGGAATTGCAAAAAAGCTTCTGGACAATGGGGCTGATGTAGACGAATCAGCTACTTCCGGTCCCACAGAAGGCTATACATGCCTTATGATGGCTGCCAGAAATCAACGCCCGGATATTGTAAATTTCCTGGTTGAAGAAGGAGCCGATGTAAATGCCAGCGCTGCCGATGGCAATACCCCATTATCGCTGGCTGAAGAAGAAGATGATCAGGAAATGGTTGCGCTGTTAAAACAACTGGGTGCTAAATAAATTTTCCAAGGGAAACAGAATGCCCCTGCCCATTGTCCCATGAAAATATTACCTTAACCTTCCCGAAAAGAACCGGAGTGTTGGTTCATATGGATTTGATTCATGCCAGACTGATCCGTCATGCTAAACTACATTAAAGAATCCTTGAAAAGGATGGCGGCAAGGCGAAAATTCCGCACCTATAAGCATACCATAACGGATTATAATTTCCCGGGTGCCGGGGCATTCCGGTATGCCAGTTGGGACACTCCTCTATCAATGGGAAAAGTCATTACCAGTGATCATTACCAGTATTACAAACAGTTTATTAAAGAAGGGGACCTGGCAGTTGATATTGGAGCCAATATCGGGGATACGACCGTAACCATGGCCTTGGCGGCTGGCAGAAAAGGATTGGTCCTGGGCAAAGTGAAATGCCTATTTGTGGGATTGGAAAAACGGGGACTTTTTAAAGATGTTTAACCATACCGGCAAAAAAATAGAATCCGTTTCTGGCACCCCAGCGGGCATTATATTGCATATGCCGGGCGTAATCCCTACATTTACATCTATCGGGCAGCTGATATCCTGGAGTACAGCAACGATGCCATTCCGGTTGCACATAAGTCATGGGCAGGCGATAATGCAGAATACCTGTATTTTAATGCAGACGGCAGCTTTTTAGCCAGTGCACATCAGAATGGATTGATAAAACTATGGGCATGGATGGGGGAAGCCCCTGACCTGAATACCAAACATTATCAAAGGATTAAAACACAGCAAAAGGATGCAGTGGAATAATTGCCTGATTAAAAATCCATTCATAGATATGTCAGCAAAAAAATGGATATTCCTGTTTTTCTTTTTGGTTGGCCTAATTATCATTGGATGCAATACATTCCGATCGGGGAAAAACACCATATTGCTTGCAGATGATTTCAGGTTCCTGCCACGAGGTCCGCTGGGCAGTGAGCTGGGAGCAGAGACCGAATATCATTTTCTTCACCAGGCCAGACCCAGGGGGAACTGGTCCATATCGACCTTCAGGTACAACCTTTCCGCTTCGTGGTCTGTCCGTGAAACAGGTGGAAAACGTTTCTTATACCAGGATGGGGTAAATCCCGATGACCATTGGCACCCGATGATCATTGCAGGATCTTCATTATGGACTGATTATCGATTGAATACCAAGTTTTCACCGGATACGCTTCCCGGAAGGGTGGGAATCGTTTTCCGATACCGGCATGACCGGTCGTACTATTTTTTCGGACTGGAAAATGATTCTGCGAAATTGATCATGGTGGATCACGGAATTGCATTCCGGAAACCCTGTGAAAAAATCCTGGCCGGAGCAAAATTTGCCTACGGTCCGGATGATCTGATCGAAGTAAATATCAATGTGCTGGGTTCAGATATCAGGGTATCGATTGACGGGGGACCAGCATTCCAGGTGACAGACACCGTTTTTAAGGAGGGGAAAATTGGTTTTCTGGCGGATGTTCCGGCTTCTTTCTATGCCATCCAGGTAAGCACAACAAGGGCAGGATTTAATGATTTTACTTCCAGGGAGAAAAGAAACAGGGAAATAAGTGATTCACTGATGACAGAGAATCCCAAACCTGTAGTTTATAAAAAGATAAGTACGGAAGGATTCGGTGTGGGCCGTAACCTGCGGTTTGGAGACCTTGATGGTGATAGGGAAACAGATGTCCTTGTGGGACAGGTGATACATCATGGTCCAAAAGACGCCAACAGTGAATTGAGCTGCCTGACGGCTATTACGCTGGATGGAAAGATACTCTGGCAAATAGGTTCTCCCGATGGGTGGAAAACACATCTGACCAATGATGTGGCTTTCCAGATCCATGATATTAACCAGGACGGAGAAAACGAAGTCATCTACTGCATGAACCAGCAATTGATCATAGCCGAAGGTCGGAATGGAAGAACCATTAAGAAAATACCCACACCTCTGGTCCCCGAAGGCAAACCCGCATCGAGGCATAACATATTCAAAAGAATACTGGGAGACTGCATTTACTTTGCGGATCTTTCAGGAAGGGGCTATCGGGGAGATATTGTGCTGAAAGACCGCTACAGTTACCTATGGACATTCGATCGTGACCTGAACTTATTATGGTATAATGAGTGCAATACGGGGCATTATCCTTACAGTTATGACACAGACCATGACGGAAGGGAGGAACTGATCATGGGATATACCCTGTTTGACGATGATGGAACTGCGATTTGGAGCCTTGATACTGTTTTGAGCGATCATGCAGATGGTGTGGCCATTTTAAAATACAGGGAAAACGATCCTCCCATTTATATGTGTGCCGCCAGTGATGAGGGAATGTTTTTCGCGGATCTTTCAGGCACTATATTGAAGCACCATTACATCGGGCATGTGCAGAATCCGGCAGTGGCAAACTTCAGGGAAGATCTCCCAGGGCTTGAAACCGTTTCCATCAATTTCTGGGGCAACCAGGGGATTATTCACCTGTATGATGCAACCGGCGATATTTATCACAGCTTTGAACCGAACCAGTACGGAAGCATGTGCCTGCCGGTGAACTGGACCGGAGATTCAGAGGAATTTTTCATTTTAAATGCCCATGTCGATGAAGGGGGTGCATACGACGGATTCGGCCGCAAGGTCCTGATATTCCCTGATGACGGCCATCCTGATATGTGTTATGCCGTTCTGGATATTACCGGTGATTGTCGGGATGAAATCGTAGTCTGGGACCCCAATGAAGTATGGGTGTATACACAGGATGATAACCCACGGGCTGGCAAGCTGTACAAGCCGTTGAGAAATCCATTGTATAATTATTCAAACTATCAGGCCACTGTCTCCCTGCAGGATTGGGAATAATCAGAAGAAATTAACAGCATGGAGGTCAGATATTTGATTATTGATCATATTTATTGATGATGAGATTAAACCGGCAATACAGTTTTTCCATATACTTCGTTGAGCACTTGTGCCAATCCGGCATAAACAGCAGAAAAACCGCATATTATTCCTTCATAACCAGCAATGTGTTTGAGGGTAGGATTATTGGTTAAATCCCCTAAGGCCAGTAATAAGAAAAGTAAAGTCAGGGAGGCGAATATGAATTGTAGGGCACGGTTCAATTTAAGTGTACCAATAAATAAAACCCCTGTAAAGATTCCCCACATTAATAAATAGGCCACCATAGCTAAATTATTCGGGGGGATACTTAATCCAATTTTAGGCATTACAATCAGGGCAACCAGTGAAAACCAAAAAAGGCCGTAGGAAGTAAACGCCGTTGTTCCGAAGGTGTTTCCCTTTTTCCATTCCATGATTCCAGCAATTACCTGGGCTATACCGCCATAAAATATACCCATAGCCAAAATCATTGAACCCAGTTCGAAAATACCAGAATTATGCAAATTCAAAAGTACAGTAGTCATTCCAAATCCCATTAAACCGAGTGGGGCAGGATTGGCTGTACTATCCCCTTTTATGGCAGTTGCTATTTCACTTTCTATTTGTTTGATTTCTTTTTCCATATTTACTTATCCCTTAAAATTGTGTTCAATATAGTATTCAATCCAATGCCAATATAATTAATAATCCTGACAGGTATACTGAATCAAGAATACAATACTGAAAAATATAATGCAATATAAATGAATCTTTCCGGAGTCAATCAGTTCAATGCATCATATGGTCTTCTAGGTATCCATATTTATATATATTTATATCGAAATCAGAAAAACCTTTTGTATGGACATACACAGTAATATAAAAAAAATTATTACCCTATTCCTGGTTACCATCCTGTTGGTACTCTTTTTATTATCCTGCAGTAATCGGCAGAAAGAAACAGCAGATCCGTCATACTATCCTGAAAAACCGAATATTATCTTTTTCATAGCAGATGATATGTACCCGGAGATGTTCAACTGTCTTTCCGCCGGGGGGGAGGGGGAAAATCTGACGCCCAATCTTGACAGGCTGGCTGCCGAAGGTACTATTTTGGTGAAACAGTACGTGGTTTCCCCGGTTTGTACGCCAAGCCGATACAATTGTCTGACCGGCAATTATGCCAGCAGGGCAACAAATAAACAGTTCATGAGAAAAACGGAACAGGAGGAGGGACAGACAGTCATCCAGTGGAATTCCTTCATAACGGATAGGGACAGGATCCTGCCGCATTACCTGAAGGAGCTCGGGTATACAACCGGTATGGTTGGCAAGAATCATGTGATTGAGGTCGGGGGACTGGAAGGGTTTCCCGATTTTAATGCTGATCCCAGGGATCCCGAGATCGCAAAGAGAATTGAAGATAATTATCGGAAGGTTGAACGGTCCATACTGAACTGCGGATTTGATTATACGGGAGGAATCTACCATAATAATCCCAACTTCATTGGTGTTTCAGAACTGGCAGTGCAAAACCTGGACTGGATCACCCTGGCAGGACTGGATTTCATTGATAAATACCATGAAAATGAATTCTTCCTGTATTATGCCACCACTGTTCCGCATGGTCCGACCGAGCCGGAACGTTCCTGGAATGCCGATCCGAAAATTACCGCCAGGGGATTTCTGGAAGAAGTTCCGGAGGTAATGCCGGCCCGGCACACACTGCCCGAAAGACTGGAGCAAGCCGGGCTCGGTGGAACAGATAAGGAAAACGTACTCTGGCTCGATGATGCCCTCGGAGCACTGCTCAGCAAACTCGAAGAGCACAATATCCTGGATAAGTCCATTATATTCTTTTTCAATGACCATGGCCAGCATGCAAAGGGCACACTTTACCAGGGAGGTGTATTGAATCCCAGTATCATATGGAAAGCTGGAGGCTTCCCTTGCGGAAATGTCTGTGAGGCTAAAATCTCCAATGTGGATTTTGCTCCAACCATTCTTGAACTGGCAGGGGCAGAAAAATTGGATAAAGATTTTGACGGCCGGAGCTTCAAGGCCGCCCTTGACGGGGAGCAATCCGAATCCCGTGAGTCACTTTTTTTTGAACTCGGTTATGCCAGGGCGGTGATCATGGGAAATTACAAATATTATGCGGTCAGGTATCCGGAGTATGCAAAGAACTGGACAGCAGAGGAAAGGGCAGGTGTATTGGACCGGTATAATGATGGAAGGACATTCCGGAACATGGCCATAGTGAACCGGGACCCGGAAAAGCCATTCAGCCACCTGGAAGTCGTTCCGGGCGGGGGACATGCAGAAAACCAGAGTTATGGCAAGAAACCAGGATATTTTGACCCGGACCAGCTGTATGACCTTGAAGCCGATCCAGGGGAAATGAATAACCTTGCCAATAATCCAGAATACAGGGAAATCCTACTTGAGCTGAAGGCCGAACTTCAAGAGTACCTGGATGATCTGCCAGGCAAGTTCGATCTCTGACAATGCCCGTCTGGCATAACCATCGTTGTTTTTGCTCCGGCATCCCTGATCCTGATCTGAAACATAAAACCATTATAGACTATGAAACGCAGAGAATTTATCAAGACCAGCGCCGTTGCTGCCGGCACAGTTGTAAAAGCAGGCGGGAAAAAACCAGGGCTTTTTGCTGACCACTAAGAAATGTACGAGATACAGGGTTTACTGTCAGTGGCCATAGCAACGCCCACACACTGGCATGGCCTTCGAAACCACTTCTACCGTAATTTACGGTAATCTGACTTTTCTAGTAAATTCAGCCATTACCATTGGTACATCCACTATGGATATCCTGGATAACAAGGAAGCCCAAAATATGCTCAAAAGGGAGTACCGGGCCTCCTATCAGCATTCCTATACATACTGAGCATGGCTGCAAAATGTCTGGTCATCCTGTTCTGCAGTATTATGGGTATGTTCAACCCCAAATCCCTTTGTCCAATATCCCATGAATTATTACCTTTGCTTTCCCGAAAGGGATAAGGGGTGTTAGCTCAGTTGGTTCAGAGCGCATACTTGACAGGCATTCAAATACTTATGGAAGCTCTAATAAATATCCACTTCAATCCCTCAAAACAAATCGCTTACCTAAAACATGGTTAGTAACAACCATCTGTGAAATCAATAATCCCATATATTTAGTTCAATCATAGTTGGGATTAAATGGGACAGTTAAGGTTATATTGCGAAAAAGCGGGTAACTTAAGGATGGCAGATACCCAATAGTAATAAGGCTAACCCGCCACACCAAAAGAAACTTAAATACATCTCAGGGTATTCTGCATTAGAAAAGGAATGGAGCGGGAAATACCCTATGTATCTATAATAGCAAACACCCAAATCATAATGAGATTAATGCTTTCCTTCTAAAAGAATATTCCAGAGTTATTGATAAGCTAATAAAACTGAACAATAAAGGAAAACCATTTACGGTACTAAATATTAATGTGCGAATGAAACAAAAATCATCTTTAACATCACTATTCGCGTTTGCATAAGACCTAATCTAAAAGCCAATAGAATCTGACAGGATAGGAAATGCAGAAAACTATAAAATGATAAAAGAGTAATCAAACGTTTCAAACGTGGAAGGGACCCAAAATCTGCAGATATCAATTATAATGATATACGAATTTTGAGACCTACTATCACTTTGGCCAGAATCAATCTGTAATCTAGCCGGGAATTCTAAGAATGAAGGTCATTGCCCAAGTTATTTTCTTTCAAGCTGAGCATACGGTCCTCTGTGCAGCTGTTTATATACAGCCTGCATAATTAACTCATCACAACATATGTGCGAAATGATTATTTAATTAATTTCAAGAAGAGTGCTAACTCTTAAGTCAACCTGGATGCTTACCGACAATTGAAATTGCAATTAGGGCCGGTATGCAACAAACATAAATATTATGTCAATAGCAGCACTGGCACCAGTGTCGTAACAATAAACATCAAAAGTGCCATCGCTACTAATTAACGGAATTGAGACATTCACGTCAGCACTGTTCCCCCCATAAGCTATAGCCATTGGTATAAATGGGTGGCTATCATACCCGTCAATAGCTATCTTATATCTTCCTGTAGATACTTTACTCACAGAGAAATTAAGTGTCGAATAGATATCATTTCTTACACCATCTGCAGATACCAATCCATAGGCGACCGGAAGTAAGTGGGCAGCACCAACTGAATTATGCAAGACCTTTTCGCGAAAAATAGCATTTCCATCCTGATCAATCTGTACATCGAACGAGCCTTCAGTTCCAATATTTAGACCTTTGCTTGCATTATCGTTTAAGATATATGCTTCACCAGTACCATTCGTGCCCACTCTTAAACCGCCATTTTCATTAGTCGCGTCACTAATTCTGGCATAGGAGACTCCAGAAGAAGTATAAACCTGCAATGCATTAACGGGATCGGCAATTCCTATTCCTACGTTGCCCGAATTGTAAAATATGTGTGTGCCATTTTTCGTCCAAAGACTAGTATCTTCTTCAGCTACTGTTTGAGCATGTAAGGCATATGGAACACTGACCAGCTGGCTGGTTCCCATTTCCGTCCCGTCAATACTTACTTTAATGAAGTAAGGACCATCGGCCCAATCAATGTCTGCGAATACATCTGTTGTATTACCTGTGCCGATAATTAAGCTAACTAATCCAAATTCATTTGTCACAGTATCATGGGTTTCACTGTAAACAGCTGTACCTAATGCTGAACCCTGTAATATCTCAAATTCAAATTGAACATTTACATTTACCCTGATGTCGCCAGAACCATTTCGGACCACTGCCTGGTAGTTCAGTCCCTGGGGCACCTGAGATAATAGATTGGCAGATATCAAAAGAGAAATTAAAAGAAAGTTTAACTTTTTCATAGATTATTTTGTTTTGATTATTGTAATGATTACTTGATCTTTTTTATTGTCAGATACCCTTAACAAATAGGTTGCAGCGGGTAAAGCTGTGAAATCAATTTTAGTTTCAGTATCTTCAATTGCCTTACTGGAAAGCTCTTTCCCTTCAATGTTAAATAGATGATAAGTTAAATTATCCACCTTATATTCCTCTATTTTAAGAGTAATTTCATCGCTAACAGGATTTGGATAAGCCAAAATTTTTAAAGGGATTTCTGTTAATTGTTTAATGGAACTAATGGCCAGATTCGTCTGATGAAAACCCTCAGTAAGAGTTATTGAACCACTGTTCAGAGTGCTTACTGCTACTTCACCTATAGTCCAGTACACCTGGTTGCTACCAGAACTATTCTGACTGCCACAGGTGGTAATTACTTCCTGGGCCATTAGTGCATTACTCGTCAGCAATATTAAAATGCTAACATTCAAGATAAGAAGTGATTTTTTCATAGGCTGTTTGTTTAAAATGTGAATGTGAACGGGATTATATCTGTTTTAGTCATACAATTAATGGAATGTTTATTGAAAGATCCTCTGTCAGATTAATTTTTATGATTTACAACCTTGATAAAAAAGGACGTTTTAATACCCTGGAATAAGACATATGTTATATTCTCAGTTTATTTGAATAAGTTATACATATTATTTTATATTAGATAGCTTTTTTATTCACTTATATTCTGGGACTTCTTATATAATCGGTCTATTGTTTTAATTTCCAAAATGATTTGGGTGTCTTATGTTCCGGTCGTTTTAAAGGGTTTATTATAACATTTAAACTCATGGGATATTCCAAACTGTACTATTTTGGAGGAACTGTGTCGTAGAATAATACTATCCTGTTAACAATCATTTGTTGCAAAGGAATTCAATAAATCAATGTTGATTATTCGAACTTGTTTATAAAATAAATTAGGGATATCCAAATGAAGGATTGTGAATAATTGGCTAAATTCGACATTATAATACACAGATTTCATTACTTCATCAACCCAGAACCATTATCATGAAGATCCTAAACCAATTTTTTTATTGTCACTGCTTCTGTGTGCCTTGTTGGTTGTATCACAAAAACCAAGAAGGA
>Ga0111175_1211_pt1 | contig 9777 bp, 5 predicted proteins | sample DeeMarSWOR324_28_FD_80228 | JGI IMG/M metagenome (GOLD analysis project Ga0111175, IMG submission 80228) | Bacteroides sp. SM23_62
TTTATAATACATGATCCATATCGAATCTCCTGTTGCAGAGGTCTTGAATATGATGGCATCCATATCACCGGGATCAACTTTCGCATATCCGGTAATGATCAGGTCGTCATCTGTCAGGCAAGCATCCCTGAATTCCAGATCCCTGTAATAGCTGTAAACATTATCCCAGAGGACAGTGCCGTCATGAGAGATATTTGCCAGGTATCCATGCTTGCGGGTGGCATCCGTAGAGCTTCCGGAAATTAAATATCCATTATCCACCTGGATCATGCTATAGCCATGATCATCGCGATCCGTGCCGAAGAACACCGGATAACCTGGATTCTGCCGGCCAAATTGATCCGTGATGATGAGGATCATATCTTTACCACCAACATTTTCAAAATTGCTCAGGATGGCATATCCGTCTGTGGTCTGTATCACTACCGTGCCTGTATTGTCATCAATATCCACCGCATAATACTTCAGGAAGCTCTCCTCCTGCTTTTCCAAGAGAGAATAGTTATCGCAGGAAGAATAAAGAAAGATCATTCCAGCAAGTACAGTCCATAGTATATGCCTTCCAATACCGATGTTCATCCGATTGTGCAATTAGCGTATCTTTTTAATGGTATAAATGCTCCAGGCCATACCAACCCGGATGGAAATATTCCTGAGTCCGAAATCCGAGTCAATCCAGCCATCCGTCCAGAGATTTTTTTGATCATACCTGTTTGTTCCCTTCTTCAGTGTTTTATTCAAAGAGATATGATAATCCAGTTCTGAGAAAAGGCAAGACTTTTTAAAGTTCAATTTCAAGCCACCCCCCCCGCCTAAAAAATAGTAAAGTTTATTCCTGAACTCCAGGTGGACCCGTTGAATGTTCGGCTTGGTATAAATAATAGTACCAGTACCGGGATTCAATTTTTCTATATTACTCTGTGTCCTGGACCCGGTCAGATAACCAAGCATGAATCCTGCCTTCGCATAGAGTTGAATCTTGGTATCCAGAAATGTGACCTTGGCATAGACAGGAAGCTGTATCAGGGAATTTGTCTCGGATTGTTCGATTTTGTATATCCCGCTAATCGCATTTTCATAGCGGATTTCATACTTCGCTAAAAGATAGCCTGGTTCTGTGTTTATGGAGAATACTTCGTTGACAGGAATATCCATATAGGCTGCTGCAAAAAACCCGGTACCGTTGGCCCGGTAGGTGAATTTATCGGAAAAGGGACTGTAAGGTTCAATGATCCTGCCGGAGGTCCATGCGGGACCCAAACTGATTCCTAGATCCATGGATCTCCTGACATTGAAACTATTGAAAATATATTGAAAATCAACAAGATCGCTAGCAACAGGCTGAAAATCCGGAAATTCTTTCAGGAGAAAATACATAGACTCCTCAGCGGCTGCTATATCATCATTCAGGTAATGTGCAAGGATGATCAAACGGTAGGCTTTCTGCTTGTCCGTTTCACTGTATAATTCCATACAGTTCTCCAGCAGGGCAGGAACTTCTTCAAACAATCCTGTATTGAACAGTGTTTCTGCCCCATCAAGCTTGGTCAGGCAATCCTGATCCTGAGCCCATGAAACTGCTGTAACAATGACTAAAAATGATGTGATCAATATGAATTTGAGAGGGCCCTTTGTCATTTACTGCAGGTTTCTTCAAATGGCACATCATCCCCGATATAATTCTGCCATTCAGATTGAGATAAATTTCTGTTTATATTGGGACAGATAAAATTTGACAAATCCTCTATCCGAACAGGATAACCTACCAATGGATTTGAGCTTTTGCTGCCAACAACGATATTCCTCCCACGATTAATAAACTCAACGGAATATATAAAACCATTAAGATTTACTATTTCAATAGCCGGCTCGTTGGTATCATCAAGATCCAGCACATTAACCCTGCCATCTGTACTTGACGTAGCCAGATATCTCTGCGAAGGATCCACTTTGATCTCAATGATCCTGGCCTGGTGCATTTTTCTTCTGAAGGTCAGCTCCCTATTATTTACAGACCATATTCTGAGAAATCCCTTCTGATCACCAGAGATCAACATGTTTCCCTGATTCCTGAAGGCAAGGCTCATGATCTGGTTTCCAGTTTCACTATAAAGCTCTACGGGTGTATTAGAACCCCCTCCTGAGAACAATAACAGCTTGCCATCCCTGGTTCCCACAGCAACGGTTTGGTCATTGCCAGAAATCGCAAGGGACTTGGCCGGGCCATCCAGCTCATGGAATACCTCCCTGATCCCTGATGCCAAATCCCATTTGTAAATGGTATTGTCTATTCCACAGCTAATCATTGAACGGTTGTCATTAAACATCGCAATGCCTCTTACCCGGTTCTGATGAGCGCTGAAGATCCTGGGAGCACTACCGGGCTTACTCAGGTCAAATACCTGTATGCCAATGCCTTCACAACCACAAACCAGCCATCTTTCATCCTTGCTCAGGGCCAGGACATTGTTGATTGAATTATTCTTGATGATTACCTCAGGCTCAGGCATCCCTTCAAAGCGATCCCAACGGATCAACCTGCCGTTGCTTCCGGCTGAAAACAGCCAGCTGTTCCTGGGGGCATACACAATGGAACGGACAGATTCCGTGTGCCCCGGATATATGATTTCATACCTGACATCCATGTCCTGCAAGGCATTCCTTAATGCCAGGTAAAGATTTGCCTGGTTGCGGAGTCCGCCATACTGCCCATTAAATTTGAATGCCTGGTATGCCAGCAGGGCTTTCAGTTCGCTATCATAGGTAATCTCAAGTGATGTGTTTGCAAGTGTCTGGGAAAGCAGGATAATGTTTTCCCTGTAAGCCTCCTGTTTCTCCCTCTCTATCCTTGCAGCCTCTTCACGTGCAGCATCCGTAGCACTTTTTGCTTCTTCCAGGTTAACACTGACCTCCGCAAGATTGGCCTCCACGATTTCTGTCTTCTGAATAGCCTCATCCGCCGTCTTGACGGCAACATCCCTTTCATCTGTCCTCACCAGAAGGTTAGCCTCCACAATGGCCTTTTGGTCTTCCAGCAGGGCGGCATACTGCATGGCTCGCTGCTCCTGCATTTTGGCCTCGGCGGCAAATTCCTCGGCAAGTACCCTCTGTTTTTCCTCTTCCACACGTGCTTCATCAGCTACTTTTCTCAATTTAATACTGTTGATCATAAAAACGACCGAGACAACAGCTGCAATGGCCAGAATAATGGCGAACAAACGGGTCCTTCTTATCTCCCTCCCCCTGGCCTTTTCCCTCAATGCCTCCTCTTCCTTATAGGATGCCTCACTGATCTCGAGGAATTTCATACTGCGCACGTATGCAGGATGGTATTGCGAGGCCCATACTTCATTGGGCTGGAAATTATCCCTCCAGGATATGGCAAGGAATAATTCCGGTGGCCGCCAGGGACCAGTCTTCCCTGACTGGTATAACATGGAAGCATCGATCAAACGCAGATATAGCTGTACTGCATCTGATTCCTCTTCTATCCAGCTTTTCAGACGCTTCCAGTTACGCATGACAGCTTCATGTGAAATATCCAGTACCGTTTCATCCGAGAGCTCCTCTAAAATATCCGGAGTGATAATAGAATTACCTTCGGCCCTGAAGAGATTGGCCACCTTGTAGACGTCTTCCCGGGAACATTTTGATATCCTGAGAATATTGGCTATGGAAGTTGGTCTTCTGATCCCTTTGTTATCCGCCCCGGATTCAGTGATTGTTTGAAAGATCTTCTTACAGGCTATTTTCTCATCTTCTGATAATTCGTTGTATAACTCCTCTGTATGCAGCGAGATTGCTTCCTCCAAACCACCAACAGCTTTATAATCATAGATATTGATCGGCTGATCCGCCTGTTTATTGGTTTTCCAGAAATTATACAACCGCATCATTAAATGCTGAAGCACGGGCAGCTGATCAGGCTTGTCTCCAATGTGATTTAATATCTCCTGTAAAACATCCGGACTGATCTTTGCATCGGTCAGTGATGCGGGACCCAGAATGGCAGACCTGTATGCCTCGCGGGTCATTTGAGGCACAAGGTAATGACTGAGATTAATGTACTCTGTCAGTGTCTGGTAGTTTGAACAGTTCCCGACGAAATCCGACCTGATACAGATAACCACGTAAATCGGCACCTTGTCCTGTTTTAGTGCCTCTACCAGCAGGTTGATCAGCAACAAGGATTCATCAATATCCGGATTCTTTTTATCAATCCCTGTAGTAAATCTGAACAACTCCTCAAACTGGTCAATGAAAATCAATATATTCTCCTTCTGGTAATTTTCAATTTTACCAACTAGTGTGCTGATTTCCAGTGCCTTTTTGGTAAAAAGAACATAATTCAGGTTGGTTTCCGATTCAATTTGTTCCGGTTTTTTATCCGGACTTGCGAAGGATTCTGTCAGGGTTATCGAAAGACTCTCAATGGGTGAATATCCGGGATGCATCCTGGCTATTTTCCACCTTGATCCGGCTTCATACAAATAACCACCGTACAATTGAGGGATGATACCGCAATTGATCAGGGAGGATTTCCCGCTTCCGGATGGTCCGATGATAGCTATGAATCTGTTCGAGGTCAATAGTTCCAATACCTTCTCACTCTGTCCGTCTCTTCCGAAAAACAGGTGCTTCTCCACGTGATTGAAGGCCCGGAGACCAGGAAAAGGATTCTTGATATCCTTAACTTCATTATCTCCAGAACCGGGATTTATAGATACCGATTTAACCATACTAAACTATCATTTTTTTAAGGTATTTCTTGAAGAAATCCTGGCCCATTAATTCTGAGACTTTGATATATAAGAACTCATCAAATTTAGGTAAGTGCAGTACAGGTTCTTTATCGCTGATGACAGCCTGGAATGCAAATGGCCGCTTTCGCTGTGTCTTGGAAATTTTTATAATTTCCTTGATCGTACTTTCATACCACTGTGCATTATTCAAACCATAATGCACCAGTACTGCATCACAGTTTTGTAATGTTTCATGATGTGCCCTGATGAAACGTTCCTGCAGGTGAAGGTCATGTGTCAGCACTACATCTATAGGATAGCTGCGCAACTGGGAAGCGATATCCAATGCATCTTGGTAAACGGATTTCTCATGTATCAGGTAGATGCTGTTTTGCAGGGTATGCTCTGCCAGTGAAACCTTAAGCGCTATCCTGGACTTCAATACATTCATTACAAATTCCTTGAGCTGCTCAAAGGATCCTGTGATCAATTCTGTATCCCAACCGGAGTAGCCAATCTGTTTGCGGATTTTTTCAATTAACTTCTCCTGGAAAATATCCTGTATGTCTATATTTTCAGGAAGCCATATCACACGTGAACGTGATTTTTGTTTGCCTATATCACGACTAACCTCCCCATTCATGAATCGGGTAATCAAATCATATTCAATTTCCAGATCCGGTTTGCCGGAATCGTCTAACGCCATTCCTGATTTACCACCGATAAGTTGTATAATCAGGTCTGAAACATCCAGCAGGTCAATCAAGACTTCCTCCGTAATATCAGTCCATTTTATTTCATTGGAATCGGGCAATATTTCAATACCCAGTTTATTCAACTCATTGGTAAGGATTTCCCGCTGGCCTTCCAGGTCAGGTGTGGTCCTGCCGATATAGGCAATAATGGGCTGTTTCTTTACTGCCCGTCTTCTTGACTTTAGCTCAGCCTGGTGTGAAATAAGATCAATCACATCCAATATCTTCACCCAATAATCCTTATCAGAAGAATTCATCAATTCAGTCTGTTTGTACAGGTTGAATCCTTTCTGGGAATAAAACTTGATCACTTTCTCAATGTGTATCTGTAATATCTCGTGATCCAGTGGAGATTCTTTCAGGAATATAAGCGTTGTCTTCTTTGTCTGCAGATGCCTGGGCAAACTGCGCAGATAGTCCAGCAGTTGATCAAACTGCCTTTTCAGGTTATCCGTTCTGCTAACCTCGTCATGGATCAATATCAGATAGTAATCAAACTCTTCTGGCCTGAGGTCAGGAATTTGCTCGGCATATTCCATGAGATCCAGGCTCAGCACAAATTCCTTGGGATTTCCGGTAGTCCTCTTAACCGCCGATCTTAAATTATGCTGGAACTCAATCAACCAGGATTTGAAACTGTCATTTATCTCTGGGTAGAGAGTATCATGGATTATTAAAATTTTTTCTTGCTCCTGCATACAATGAAAATTTACCGGATTTTAACTCAACCTGGGAGATATGATGAAATCCAGGCGAAACAAAATTAAGAATTCGTTTAAATATTTTACTATCAATTAACAGGTACTTCTTATAGAAGGGAATTTAATTACAAATTTTAAAATCACCTGTTCCCAAATTTAGGAAGAATCTATTAGCTTTTCCTAATTTATCAACCATTTACTTAGCAAAAATTGATGAGTCTCACCCTGGACATTATATATGTTTATTTCAACCGGATGAAACTTCCGTCACCTGTTTCCATACCTTTGTGTATCCACCGCATTAATGTGATCGATTTGAACCCAGGTACAAGGTAGGTTGTTATCCACTCGCTTGATGTGCTGTCGATTTCCAGCTGATACAGGTGATTGGCCGTTTCAATCTGGTAAACCACCTTGCCGTTACAGACATGAGTCAACCTTGTACGTGAGCGATGCCAGTGAATTACCTGTCAAGCCATAACCTGAACTGGTGCGTCCTGGCCGTACTCACAAGCATATCCTCACTGGCAGGGGGATTGGTTTCCAGCTTTATCCTGCTGCGGGAAAGAATATGGATCTTTTCAATACTGGTATACTGTATGATCACCTGCCGGTTGATCCTGAAAAACAATTCAGGATCCAGCAATTGTTCCAGGTGCTCAAGGGAGAAATCGAGCGGATAATGGTGATTATCCCTGGTACATAGAAAGGTGTTCCCCTCCAAGGCATAAAAATAAGCCACTGACCGGGTTTCAACCGAAATGATCTTGCTCCCGATATTGACAGCAAAACGTTTTTTAAAATTGGCCTTTCGGCGTTCCAGTGTCTCCATCAGGGTCTCAATGTTAACCTGTTGGTTTCTGTCTGCAAGTTTCCGGTACTTCTGTATACTTTTCTGGAGTTTAGCCTTATCGACCGGTTTGAGGAGGTAATCGATGCTGTTCAGCTCAAATGCCTTGATGGCGTATTCATCATAGGCAGTCGTGAAAATCACAAAGCTGTCGACCTTTACCCGTTTGAAAATGTTGAAACTAAGTCCATCTGCAAGCTGGATGTCAAGCAGCAGCAGATCAGGGGGATCATTTGTCTCAAACCAGTTAACGGCTCTTTCAACGCTGTCAATTACATCAAGGACCTGCACGCCGGATCCGACCTCTTTCAGTAATTTTTCCAGCCTGGCAGCCGCCGGCTGTTCATCCTCAACGATCAGTGTTCTTATCATAGTTCAATGGTAAGCAGCGGAATAGCTACCTTAAAGATAGCCGATGTTTCTGTTATGATGACCTCGCGTGCGGTAAATAGTCTGTAACGTTCCGAAATATTCCTTAATCCCTGGCCGGTACTGGATATCCCTGACTTTTTCTGAAGGTTGTTCTCCACCAGGAGCGTTTCGTTTTCAGCTCTTACAGAAACTGATAATGGCCTGTCCCTGGAAATAATGTTGTGTTTTATGCTGTTCTCTACCAGCATCTGCAGCACCAGCGGGGGAATGGCATAATGGTAAAAGCTTTCCGGTACTTCGAGGGTTATATTCAGGTTGTCCCTGAACCTTGACTGCTGCAGATGGATGTATTTTTCAAGCAGGCTTATTTCCTCGCGTACCAGTACCAGCTCCTTATCCCGGCTGCCCAGCATATACCGGAAGAAATCCGAAAGGTCCCTGATGTACTTTACCGCTGCTTCGTTTTCATCCACCAGGTTCGTCAGGCTGTTCAGGCTGTTAAACAGGAAATGCGGATTGATCTGGGTCTTGAGCGTTTCATATTTGGCCTGGATATTATCCTTTTCCAGCCTTATGGATTTAGAAAAATGGTACTTCCATTGCTGGTAAAAATAGACCAGTTCATGGATGGCAGTGATCAGGTAAGTGATAAGCAGTGTGACAAAGGCTTCCATGAAGAGATTTTCCACCCGTTCAAAAACATTAAACCCTGTCTCGATCAAATAAAGGATGGATGAATACAGCATGGTCCACGCCGTAATCAACACAATTTCCCAGACCAGGTGTTTAACGGGATAGAATTCCCAGGGGAATTTACCCCACAGGTAACGTACGATGCCCATACAACCTATCCAGATGCCTGCCGTTATCGCTAGACCATGACCCAGGCTGGCCAGTCCCCTTACAGGGGAATCCATCCCTTGAGCGATAAGGAAAACCCCCGAGACCAAAATCCCAACCAGGATGATCAGTCCGGGATATATTTTCACACCGAATAATCTCATCCGGTAATTATTTTTACCTAAACTACACATTTTTTCAGAAATGGATGCGGTATAGGAACATCGGAATGAAACCCTGCTGGTAGACCGTATAGATCTCCTGCTCGCGGACATCATACCCTTCCATGAAGATGCTCTGGAATCCGGTCAGGTTTTGAAGGTCAATGGCCCATTCCTGGCTGGCCCTTTTTCCGTTTAATCTGATCCCGATACGGAAATCGGTGCGGAAATAATCATTATACCTGTCTTCATAGGCCCGGCTCCAGTCCCTCACCTCCTCACCTGTGCGGATGGACTCCTCCAGGTCGATCGGTACATACCTTCGTCCACCGGCCCAGACAGTTTTAAGGTCAAGGGTAAGTCTCAGGTTCCTGCCCAGCTTCCTTTCATAGCCCCCCAGGAGGTTGAAAACATAATTACCGTTAAAAGCAGTATTCCTGAGCTTTCCATCCGCCCCCTTGTACTTTGAATCAAACAGCGAGGCAGTAAACAGGAAATAATAGCCCTTGCTGAGGAATTTTTCCACGGTCAGTTCTATACCGTAATTCTGTCCTGTACCATTGTTTTCCAGGCTGTCCTCCATGGGCAGTCCGAAGAAATCCCCCGCATTGATCAGGGAAAATTCCGGGAAGGAGGGTTTGATGGGGACATTGTAAAGATGCTGGTAATAGGTCTCCATGCGGATCCGGAAATCATGATTGAACAAATGATCATATCCCAGCACAAAATGACCGCTGCGGGTATAACCCAGATCCTCATTGGTCGTGTGATAGGTCCTTGAAATGCTGTCCCATGTCTGGGCAAAATAAATGACCTTCGGCTGGGTCTGGCTGTGCAAACCGAGACCCAGGTTGAATGTATTCCTGCTATTCAGGTTGTACCTGGCGCCCAGTCTAGGTTCCAGTGCTATTTCATCAGGCCCCCCGAAGTATTGCAGGTGGAGTCCGGCGTAACCGGTCAATTTTCCCCCGAAATGATGCTGGTACTGGCCGAAAGCCCTTACCATGGCCATCTGTCCGTCCACATCCGCACGCCTGATGAACTCCCCGTAATCAGGATGGTTCAGGCTGTCGATGTAATCAATGGCAAAATGATCAAGTAAAATACCAAAACTGTAGTTGTTCCTGGCATTGATCTTTTGCCTGAACTGTGTGCTGAACGACCATCTGTTCTCCTGTTGTCTGCTTCTCAGGAACGGGACTTCGGGGAGGTCCTGGTGGACAGAATCCAGGACTGTGGTGGAATATGTCTGCTGGTATGAAAGCGTGGATTTGATCCTGGTTTTTTCATTGAAATAATAGGTATGTGACATACCAATGACAGCCAGTCCACTTCCAAAATCTGTAGCCATTCCAC
>Ga0111175_1214_pt1 | contig 9701 bp, 7 predicted proteins | sample DeeMarSWOR324_28_FD_80228 | JGI IMG/M metagenome (GOLD analysis project Ga0111175, IMG submission 80228) | Bacteroides sp. SM23_62
TAATAATAACCATCCCAGTATCCGCGATGATATCCTGACCAGTATGATCCATATCCGTAATAAGGATAACCCCATCCATAAGATGGATAACCCCATCCATAATAGGGATAGCCCCATCCACCATAACCCCAGCCAAAGCCGAAGCCAAAGCTTAATGAAATCCTGGGTCCCCATGAACTGTAATAGTATGGATCATACCACGGATCATAATAATATGGATCGTAATAACTGTAACCTACATAAGGTGAGTGAAAACGCCTGATACGGGACGTGTAATCGGGATACTGATTGACAGTACCGTAATAATTATTCACTACAGGAGGAGTGCTGCCATCATCATAATAAGCATAGCCTACATCCTCTTGCTGACCGACGTACATGGTATCTTCCTGTGCATAGGCTTCCTGTGATGCCTGGGCATCTTCATTCAGGTATTCCTCTTCGAGGGCCAGACGGTATTTTTCATAATCGCTTAACTCCTCTTCAGGGACTGCCTGCACATTCTGCTGACTTGCTTCGGGCTGAACATTTGCAGTCTCAGCCTGCATATTCGCATCCCGTGGTGTATAATATAAATCGTCATATTCTGCTACCCCGGCCTTGTATGAAGAAGAACAAGCACCCAGGATCAGGCTGACGATGATTAGCAAATAGATGGATGTTTTCATGGCTTTTTCCTCCAGATATTTTCTTTATTCAAAATCATGCAAATACCATACCAAAAATGCAAGATGCACACTTTGCTCTGCAGTACATAATACGAAATTTCAGGGATAAATAAAAATATCCCGGTACTATTAATTCTGTCCGATATTTGCTTATTTTTGCAAATCCCTAATTAAAATATTACATCTCAGTTAGATATAAAGAACCTGATGGCGAAAGAACTTACCCCCAGAGAAGAAAATTATTCACAATGGTACAATGATCTGGTCATTAAAGCAGACCTTGCAGAGAATTCAGCAGTCCGTGGTTGTATGGTAATCAAACCATACGGATATGCCATCTGGGAAAAAATTCAATCCATCCTGGACGGGATGTTCAAAAAGACCGGCCATTCCAATGCCTATTTCCCGCTTTTCATCCCCAAATCCTTTTTCAGCAAGGAAGCCGCCCATGTGGAAGGTTTTGCAAAGGAATGTGCTATCGTCACACACTACCGGTTGAAAAATGATGAAAATGGCAAAGGGATTGTGGTGGATGAAACAGCCAAGCTCGAAGAAGAACTGATCATCCGTCCCACCTCGGAAACCATTATATGGAACACCTATAAAAACTGGATACAGTCTTATCGTGACCTGCCCATCCTTGTAAACCAGTGGGCCAATGTTGTGCGTTGGGAAATGCGTACAAGGCTGTTTCTCAGGACGGCCGAGTTCCTCTGGCAGGAAGGACATACCGCCCATGCAACTGAAGCTGAAGCATTGGAGGAAACCAGCAAGATCATCAACCTTTATGCTGATTTTGCCGAAAATCATATGGCCATGCCAGTCATCAAAGGCAGAAAGACGGAATCAGAAAGATTTGCAGGCGCCCTGGACACCTATGCCATAGAAGCCCTGATGCAGGATGGTAAAGCCCTCCAATCAGGAACCAGTCATTTCCTGGGACAAAATTTCGCCAGGGCTTTCGACGTGCAGTTCACCAGCAAGGAAGGAAATCTTGAATACGTCTGGGCCACCTCCTGGGGTGTCTCAACCCGCCTGATGGGGGCCCTGATCATGGCTCATTCCGACGATAACGGGCTGGTCCTGCCCCCCAGGCTGGCACCTCTGCAGGTCGTGATCGTACCCATATACAAAAGCCAGGAAGAATTTACCCGCATCAGCCAGGCAGCCCTCAAGATCAAAGCAGAGCTGGAAGGAGGCGGACTTTCAGTAAAGTATGATGACAGGGACACCCACAAACCAGGATGGAAATTCAGTGAATATGAGATGAAGGGAGTGCCGGTCAGGATTGCTATCGGCCCGAGAGATCTCGATAATAATACCGTGGAAGTCGCCCGGCGTGATACCCTGGAGAAGAAGATTGTCTCAAGGGACATGGTGAATGACATTGTCATTGGACTGATGGAAGAGATCCAGCAAAGCATTTTCAGAAAAGCCCTGGATCTCAGGCGTGATAATACATACAAGGTGGATGATTGGGATGAATTCCGGGAGATCATGGACAAAAAACCTGGATTCGTGCTGGCCCATTGGGATGGTACTGCTGAGACTGAATTAAAGATCAAGGAGGAAACCAAGGCTACCATACGCTGCATTCCTTTTGATGCGGAGGTGGAAGAAGGTAAATGCATATATACCGGCAAACCCTCGGAGAAAAGGGTACTATTTGCAATTGCATATTAATACACTGGTTATGAGCAATGTAGACATAAAAACAAATATCCTGAACAACCTGAAGGATAAATCTGCCGTAAAGCAGCAGGTATATGACAATACCCTGAGCGTGCTGTCTGATATAAAAAAGATACTGAAGGAACTGGAGCTGGAATTCAACACCAAGCTCGTGGATGCAGATGAAAGGATCCAGCTTGACTACCAGGACAATGGTATCTACAGCGCCCAGTTAAAAATCGCAGGCGACCTGATCATCATTGCCATGCATTCCAATGTCTTCGAATTTGACATGAGCCATGGCATATGGAAAACCTCCTATGTACAATCTGACAGAACAGCTTCCTATTGCGGGATCATCAATATCTACAATTTCCTATTGGATTCATTTAAGTACAGCCGGATGCAGGACCTGGGCTACCTTGTTGGCAGGATCTTCATCAACAAGGAATTTCATTATTTCGCGGAAGGAAAGCGGCAGCTTGGATTTTTCTTCAATGATTTCGGGAATAAGGTACTGGACAAAGAATCCCTGACGAATATGATCACATTGGCCATCAATTATACCCTTGAATTTGATTTGCTTGTCCCACCCTATGATACAGTAAAAATTGCTTCCGTCGAACAGATCAGCGACAGGATACAGCTTTCCAAATTGCGCACCGGCAAACGCCTTGGATTCCAGTTCAATGCAGATGATATTGATGGAAATTTATAATTACTGAAACGAAAGGCCAGCCTGTACCGTATTCTTTGTTTGACGGGAAACATCTTTTTACGTATTTTACGTTTATTGACAAAGTACTGATACACTTGAAGTATTGTCGATACATCCTGGTAATCATGCTGGGATTGTCCTGGTTGACGTCATCGGGGACTGTCCCTGCTGGGGTTTTGTATGACACCCTGAAGCTTGTTGAGGGTTCCAGGCTTTACCTTGGGGGACAGAAATTCAAATACAAAAAGGATACTATCATTGTGATTCACGGCGGACTGGATTACCGGGTCACATATCCGAGGGGGCAGGCCAGTGAGATCTTTTTTGACTCGCTTGAAGAAAGGGCAAGCAGGAAGCGCTGGACCAGGGAATTGCATAATATCGTCATCACCTCACCGCGAATTCCGGACACACTGGATACCATGTTAACCCGGCTCAGTGTGGACCCCTATATTAATTATGGCGGGAAAGTTATACGCAACATCAGATTCATAAAGCTTGAACCTTTCGGTCCGTCTATTTTCGATACCTCCAGGATTGCCAGCTCAAAAATAGAGAAGTTTGGCAATGACCTGCATCGTGTGACACATGACCGCGTCATCAAGAACCATCTCCTTTTCCAGCGCGGTGATCTGGTAGTCCCACATGAGATCAGTGATAATGAAAGAATAATCAGGGAACTTTCTTTTATAGAGGATGTCAGGATCTATCTGGAGGAGTTAACCCCCGGCTCGGATACTGTGGATGTCAGGGTGGTGACCAAAGATGCTTTTTCCATTGGAGCAGGAGGATGGCTGAATGGTTTTGATGTGGGCAAACTCGATATCTTTGAGAGCAACTTGTTTGGATCCGGACATGAGCTGCATGCTGTTTTTTACTGGGATGGAGAAAAATCACCATGGCTGGGACATGAGATCTACTATCTGATGCATAACCTGGGGGGATCATTCATCAACGGTATGCTCAGGTACCAGCAGGTATTCAATACGGAATCTTACCAGCTGGGCTTTGACAGGCGGTTTTTCACTCCGAATACAAAGTGGGCCGGAGCTTTGGACCTGGAGCGTACCCGGACTCTCAGGTATATTCCTTTATCCGATTCCCTAAGCATAGATGTCCCAGTTAAATACAATATTTATGATGGCTGGCTGGGAAGGGCGTTCTATCTCAGGTCCCAACGCAATCAAATAGGAAACCGACTGAATTTTGTGGTCTCCTCAAGACTTTACTGGGACCAGTATATCGACCGGCCGGAAGTGGATGAAAAGAACTTTTACGTGTACCAGAACAGGACCGGCTGGCTCACATCACTGGCCATTTCTTCGCAGTCTTTCTTCAGAAGCAACCTCATCCTTGATTTTGGTAGAACGGAGGACATCCCGCAGGGGATGTTGTTCAGTATTACAGGGGGAGTGGAAAGAAATGAATTTAATACCAGGCTATATGCCGGTTTCAGCCTGTCACAGGGAAGGTATCTCGGCAACATCGGGTACCTTTATACCAAACTGGAGGCAGGAGGATTCTTCCTGAAAAAGGATTATGTAGAACAGGGCGTCATCAATTTCAGGGCTGATTATTTTACTCCTCTATTCATTATTAACAGGTTCAAATTCAGGCATTTTATTTCTGCAAATTTTGTAAATGGAATCAACAGGTTTGAGGATGAATATATCGGTATCGGGGATGATCATGATATCCGGGGATTCAGGTACGGCCTCCCGCTGGGTACAAAAAAAATCTTCCTCAACTATGAAGCGGATGCATTTACACCATTTTACCTGTATGGATTCCGTTTCGTCTTCTTTGGCTTTATGGACTTCGGATTGATCGGACCGGAAACCAAAAAACTGCACGACGGACTCTTTTATTCAGGTTTTGGGATAGGGGCACGGATCAGGAATGAAAGGCTGGTCTTTGAAACCATAACCATCCGGCTGGGATATTATCCCAACCATCCCGAAAAGGATATCCCCCTCTTTCTTCATTTTTCCGGAGAGCAAAGGTATAATATCGATAACTTCAACGTTACAAAGCCCGAAATTGCAAGCTTTAGGTAATCACTGCGGAAAACAAAGTAAAAATTATAACTTTGTAGATAATTCGATATTATCAACCTTTAAATAATTTAAAATGGCAGTATTAGTAGGTAAAAAAGCTCCGCATTTCAAGGCGGATGCGGTTGTCAATGGGGGAGAGATTGTCTCCGGATTTTCACTTGATCAGTTCATCGGAAAGAAGTATGTGGTATTTTACTTCTACCCAGCTGATTTTACGTTTGTATGTCCAACGGAGATCCTGGCATTCCAGGACAAGATCGAGGAATTCGAGCAAAGGAATGTGGCCGTCATCGGCTGTTCGGTTGATTCAGCTTTTTCTCACTGGAAATGGTTGCAGACAGAACTGAAGGATGGCGGGATCAAGGGTGTAACATACCCGCTGGTGGCAGATCCTCCCATGACGATTGCACAAAACTATGATGTCCTGATCGGCGAATATGATTACAATGAAGCAGATGAGCTTGTTTTTGAAGGCGTGGCCGAAACTTACAGGGGACTCTTTTTAATTGACAGGGAAGGGATTGTACGGCACCAGGTAGTCAATGACAAGCCATTGGGAAGGAACATTGATGAGGTGATCCGCTTGGTAGACGCTTTGCAGTACAGTGAAGAACACGGGGAAGTCTGTCCGGCAAACTGGCAGAAGGGAGACGAGGCCCTGAAGGAAACCCAGGAGAGTATTGCAGGATACCTCGGGAAATTAGATTAAGCATACAACTGGATTTACCGGAAAGCTGTCGGATCCCGTTCCGGGGAAAAGACAGCTTTTTTTATGGCTGAATCAGCCTGGTGTGAAAAGTTGATGAAAAAGGTGAATGACCACCGGATTCCTTACATTTGCATAAAGCGATGGCAATGCTCTCAAAATTCAGGAGTTTTATACAGTCAAATTCGCTTTGCCAGCCTTCGGACCGGATCCTGCTGGCAATCAGTGGCGGCATTGATTCAATGGTTTTGCTGCATCTGTTTTTTGCTGCCGGCTATAAGCCAGGAATCGCCCATTGTAATTTTCACCTGAGAGGCAGTGAATCGGACGGGGATGAGAAGTTTGTGAAATCAGCCGCTGAAAATATGGGTGCGGATTTTTACAGGCAGGATTTTGACACGGAACAGTCAGCCCGTGAATCAGGGATATCCATACAAATGGCAGCCAGAAACCTACGTTACCGTTGGTTTGAAGAGATTCGCAGCAGACACGGATACGACTATATCGCCACCGCCCATAACCAGGATGATGTGATTGAAACTTTTTTTATTAACCTGTCCCGTGGTACAGGTATCAGGGGATTGACCGGTATACCCGTCAAATCGGAGAGGATCATCCGTCCCCTCCTGTTCGCATCCAGGAAATCCATTGAGGAATATGCCATCGGGCATGACATCAGCTTCCGGGAAGATTCCAGCAATGCTTCCGACAAGTATCTCAGGAACAGGGTGAGGCATCACCTCATCCCCATGCTGGAAGAAGAAAATCCCTCCTTCCGGATGGCATTGATGGAGACCATGCTTAAATTGTCCGAAACCGAGAAACTCTACGAACAGGAATTGGTACTGTTGAAAAACAGACTGATGCGTAAAGAGGGTGACAGGATAAAGATCCGCATCAGGGATCTTTCCGCACACGGTGCCAGGAAAAGCATCCTGTTCGAGATACTGTCTGAATATAATTTCTCTGCCCAGGCCATGGAAGATATCATCCATTCCCTTGGGGGCCCCTCCGGCAAACAATTCCTGTCTGCCACACACCGCATCGTGAAGGACCGGGAGGACCTGATCATTACTCCGGTGGATAACAAGGAAGAGAGGAAATATTACCTTGAACGGGAAGCCGGGCGGATAACGGAACCTGTCGACCTTGAATGGATGGTGGTCGACCATACGGAAACTTTCCACATTCCCAATGACCGGAAAATCGCCTGCCTGGATCTTCAGAAGCTTCATTTTCCCCTGATTTTGAGGCACTGGCAGACAGGGGACTATTTTCAGCCGCTGGGGATGCAGGGAATGAAAAAGATCAGTGACTTCCTTATAGATACAAAAGTTTCGCTGCCGGACAAAGAGAGGACATGGCTGCTGACATCTGGCCGTGAAATTGCCTGGGTGATAGGACAACGGATAGATGACCGATTCAAGGTCAGGCCATATACCAGGCAGGTCCTGATGATGAAATTCACCAGCCCTTTTCCCGATACTAAATAGCAGGATATAAATACCAGTCCAGCAGAATATCCGGACAGATCAAACCTATAGTTTTACAAATTCCACCCTGCGGTTATTGGCCTTGCCTTCCGGGGAGGAGTTATCCGTGATGGGCATGGATTCGCCCCAGCCCTTGGATTCCAGCCTGTCCGCTGCAATGCCCATGCTGATCATGGTCGATTTTACAGATTCAGCGCGCTTATCTGATAGCTCCATGTTAAAGGCATCGTCCCCGTCACTGTCGGTATGCCCTTCCACACTGAACCGCAGGTCCGGGTGCTCCTTCATCAGGTCAACCACTTCGTTGATAATCCCCATGGATTCAGGTTTCAGGGTAGCCTTTCCCACATCGAAACGGATACCGTTGGCAATGATCTTTCCGTCCTCCATGACCCGGTCGTAATATTTCACCCCTCCTTCGGCGATCCGGATATTTTTAATATAGATCGGCTGGTCGTCCCTGGCATGGTAGCTGTATAAGGTGATTCCCGAAGGATCTATATCGAGGCGGGGAACGTTGAGCAGGCGGGTATCATCAAGGTATGCCTTGTATTTTCCGTCGGTATAGGCTACTGCAATATGGGCCCATCTTTCCTCTTTCAGCTCTGCAGGATACATGCTCTTAGACCCATATATCTCCAGGTAATTGTATCCTACGGTCATATAATCCTGGTTCCCCGACGGATCCTCCTGGTTCTTTCGGTCATAAAGATACATCGTTGCATAGCTGTATCCGAAGTAAATATCAAATTCAACCGTGAAGATTTCCGGCAGGTAATCCTGGTCCGAGTTTTTCATGTAAGGAACGATGGCAGGACCACCTCCCCGGAGATATATAACATTCTCCCCATCCACCTCAGCCACCTCGGCTACACCTTTATACAGGTCCCAGCGGGAAGGGAATTCACCATTTTCTTCGCCAACAAGGTCATCTTCAAATATGACCTTGTCGCCGGGTACAAAATCATACTTTGCCCAGCTGAGCACCCCGGTCTTCACTGCCTCAGCAGTTTCCGCAGTTGCTTCAGCATCTGGTTCAGAGGTTCCTGTTTCCATCACGGCAGTTTGCTCGGTGGCATCCTCTGCAGTAGTGGTTTTATCTTTTTTCTTTTTGTTACCGAAAATTTTGTCCAGTTCATCGTCGACTGTCTCATCGGTTTTTTGCTCGGTCTTCTTCTTGACTTTTTTAAGCAGGTCAATCTGTGTATAAGCAGGATTTGCAACCAGCAATCCCAATGACAGGGTAAGAACAATATGTATTGTTTTCATCGATTTGGGGTTTTTATTTACACTTCTCTGGCAGGTCAAGCCCGCAAACTCACAGACTGACATCAATCCTGCCGATTTTACAAGTTACTAAAAAAAAATCCCGAAATCAACTCAAATTATGCTCCACCTGCAGGCAGGTCGATGTTTTCCCGTAATCCGTCAAAAAATTTCTTCAATGCTTCGAAATCCCTTTCCTCTACCATTTTGATCAGGTTTGCCAGCTGTGTCCTGATCTTTACTACCTGTTCTATGGTAAAGGGATTGAACAGGATTTCCGACAACAGGTAATCATCTTCTGACAGCACCCCGCGTGCCACATCCAGGTGCTTGCGGAAGGTGGTCCCAGGAGCTTCCTGTTTCTTCATGCAGGCTGCAAAGACAAGGGACGATGAAAACGGGACCGACAATGAATAGGCAATCGTCTCATCATGGTCACTGAAGCTGTACTCATAGATATTGAGTTTGAGGCTGCTGTAGAAAGACCTGAAGAATGCCATGCCTTCCTGATCAGATTCTGTGATGATGATGGCATTTTCTCCGCTCAGGTCCTTGATGTTGGCGAAAGTGGGACCGAACATCGGGTGTGTTGATACGAACCTGCGACCGCATTGATCATAGTATTCCTGGAGCCCGTTTTTGACAGAGGTGATGTCTGCTATGATACAATCCTCCTCCAGGTAAGGATCAATTTCCTTGAAAACCTTTATGGTATTGTTGAGACTTACGGCATTGATCAGCAGGTCAGGCTGAAAGTCCCTGATCTCCTCAAAGCTGAGAAACCTGTGCGAATTGAAGAAGTACTTCAGCCTTGCCTTATCCTGGTCTATCACGCCCACATCATAGTCCAGACAGAGCGATTCAACCAGCCATGATCCCATTTTTCCTGCCCCCAATACAACAATTTTCTTCATCTGTGAATATGCTTTACGCTTTATTAATCCTGTTGATTTTTTGTTCCATGAGCATAAAATCTGCCAGTACGATGGCTGTGGCTGCCTCAAGAACCGGCGGTACCCTCAGGGCTATGCATTTGTCATGCCGCCCTTCGATCCTGATCTCCTCCACCCTGCCGGATTTCATATTCAGGGTACGCTGGACCTGAGATATGCTTGAGGTTGG
>Ga0111175_1215_pt1 | contig 9695 bp, 5 predicted proteins | sample DeeMarSWOR324_28_FD_80228 | JGI IMG/M metagenome (GOLD analysis project Ga0111175, IMG submission 80228) | Bacteroides sp. SM23_62
CCTGCCCGTACTTAACAATCTGACAGGGAAGGAAATCCGGCTGAACTACCTGGATCCCTTATGGGTAATTATCCTCTTTTTAATCTGGCTGTTCACAAGTTTAGCTGCCGGCAGTTATCCTTCCCTCCTGTTGGCCTCCAAAATTCCCTCCAGCATCTTTCAGCAGCATCAACTGTCTGGGTCCGGCAGGTCACTTACCCGCATGATCCTGGTTACATCCCAGTTCGTATTTGCCACCATTTTCCTGATCACGGTGATGGTGGTGAACAGGCAATTCTTCTACATGGATCATGCGGACCTGGGTTACAGGAAGCAGGACCTTGTGTACCTTCGCCTGCGTGATCAGCCAAGGGAGATGTCAGCAGTTATTAAAAACCATTTGTTACAAATACCGGGGATCACTTCCATTACCAATACCTCCCACTTGCCGGTCCTGGTTACCGGAGGTTATTACGAGGTATGGGGACGATCCGATGAGGAAGCACGCTACCTCGCATCAACATCAGTTGATTATGATTATATCGGTACCATGGGACTGGAAATGAAGGAAGGGAGGTTTTACTCCAGGAATTTTTCAACCGATTCAATTACGGCCGTCGTGGTAAATGAAACAGCCATAGAGCAAATGGGACTGGATAGCGGGACGGGCGAAAAATTCTTCTATCGTGGTGAAAATTACAACATCATAGGGGTGATGAAGGATTTCCATCATGTCCCGCTGGTAATGAAGATCACCCCGGTTCTTTTCAGGCTTCAACCCGCTGGAAATGACTATCTCCTGCTTCGGATCGGAGCGAGAGATGCAGAAGATATGGGTCATATCCTGGAGCAGATCAGGACTGCCTGGAATCAGAATTTTCCTGAACTGCCGCTTGAATACAATTTCCTGGAGGATTATGAATTCCCCCAGGAGAGGGTTATTTATTCCGCCGAACGTCTGATGCGGTATTTCACCATACTGGCCATCCTGATCGCCAGTATGGGATTATTCGGACTTTCCACCTTTATGGCAGAAAGAAAAACGAAGGAGATAGGGATACGCAAGGTGATGGGGGCCACAGGGGAAAGGATCATCCGCATTTTTTCCAGGGAATACCTGAAACTGATCATCCTGGCCAACCTGATTGCATGGCCCATTGCCTGGTTATTAATGAAGCAATTCTTGAATGCATTCGCTTACCGTACGAGCATGAATCCCTGGATTTTTATCGCAGTGGGCATATTTATTTGTGTACTCGCATTAATAACAGTGGGTATTCAGGCTTACCGCTCGGCCTTGAGAAATCCGGCGGACACGCTTAGGTATGAGTAAATTCAATCATTCCACCCGTAAGCTTTCGGCCGGATTTGTGGTAGCTGCCCTGTAAGAATTATAGCTAACCGTCAACAGGGCGATGACCAGCACAACCAGCGTTACTCCCAGTAACACCAAAGCGTAGACAAGCACATTGAAATCAATATGATAGGCAAAATTCTGGAGCCAGGCCCTGACACCGAAGTAGGCCGGTACGGATATCAGTGCCGAGATGCCAAGTAACCTGAGTGTTTCTTTTGATAGAATGAACATCACAATGTTAACAGAAGCCCCCATGGTCTTCCGTATGCCAATTTCTTTTGTACGCTGATTGGTCGTATAAGAGATCAATCCAAGCAATCCCAGACAGGAAATGAACATGGACAAAAGTGAAAAGATCAACAGGATCTGACCGGTGCGTTTTTCCGTTTCAAACAGTGAATCAAAGGTGTCATCCATCCATGAATACTCAAATGGATGTTCAACATCAAAATCTTCCCAGGTCTGCTTCACAAAATCGACCGTCTCAGGCATATTGCCATCCCCGAGCCTGATCACCAGTACGCCTTCCCAGTTCCCACGCATAAAACGGATTGCCATGGGATGGATCTCCTCGTGCATGGATTCAAAATGAAAATCCTTCACCACACCAATGATGGGATAAAAATCATCCGGTTCTCCCTCTGATCCTGGTTCCATGAAACGCGTATTCAGGGGGTCCCCTATATCAAAGGCTTTCTGTGTGGCTTCATTGATAATCACAGCGAATGAATCGGTTGGCATCTCCAGGCTGAAAAATCTGCCTTCCAGGATCTCAAGATCCAGGACCTGATCATAATTAAAACTGGTATAACAGGTGGCCAGGGTGAATATATCACTGCGGTCCCAACCCTCAAGCCAGTGAGCATTTTGCCAGTATTGATCCGAAGGGACATGGGTTGAATTGGCTGCACTGATGATGTTGGCATGCTGGCTGATCTCCTCCTTGAATGCATCAATTTTTTGCCTGAGTGCATCTGAGCGATGAACGATCAGGACGTTTTCCTTTCCGAATCCCGGATCCTTTTTCTGCATGTACGTCAGTTGTCGATTTACAATGATGGTCCCCAGCAGGATCACAATGGTCACTGTAAACTGCAGCACAATCAAAAGGCTCCTCAGAAAACTCTTGCTGGAGCCACTCCTGGCTTCAGTCTTGAACACAGCCACAGGCTTGAATGCGGCCAGTACAAAAGCAGGGTAGCTGCCCGAGAGGAGTCCCACAAATATGGCGAACAGGATCAACAGCGGGACGGTCCAGGTACTGCTGAAAATATTGAAATCAAGGTCCAGGTGGATCAGGTTATTGTAGGCTGGTAACAAGAGGTAAACGATGACAACTGCAAAGATCAGCGCGAATATGCTCAGCAGTACCGATTCTGCAAGGAACTGGGCGATCAAGAGGGATCTTGAGGATCCAACTACCTTCCGGAGACCGACTTCCCTTGTGCGGGCAGTCGAACGGGCCGTGGCCAGGTTCATGAAATTGATACAGGCGATGACCAGGATCAGGATGGCAATCACAAGGAATATATAGACATACATGGGATTCCCTCCGGGTTCCATCTCATACTGCAGGTTGGAATGCAGGTGGATATCCGTCATGGCCTGCAGGCGATAGCCATATGAATTTCCGGATTCTCTGAATTGTTCCAGGTCGATACCCATGAATTGTTCCACCAGGGGCCCGACATATTTTACAACCATATCCTGCATCCTGGCTTCAAATTCCACCGGATCAGTCCCCGGAGCAAGCACGAAATAGTTATAGAAATTATGGTTCACCCAGTTGGTACTCCTGCTTCTTTCAATGGTAGACAAAGAGCCCAGCATTTTGAACTGGATGTGAGAGTTGACAGGTACATCCTCCATCACACCTGTCACTGAATAATAGCTTGTATCCTGTTCGATCCGTAAGGTTTTTCCCACAGGATCATCATCACCGAAATACTTCTTTGCGTATTCTTCAGTCATGACGATACTGCGGGGATCTCTTAAACATGTTTTAGGATTCCCACGCAACAGTTTAAAACTGAAAACATCAAAAAAAGTGGAATCAGCGAAGATGTATTCCCGCTCCGTTTCATGGAACTTCCGGTCGCCGGTACGGACCAGCCATCCACCCGATTTATGGATCCTGACCGCACTTTCCACCTCCGGATAATCATTCAGCAGGGCTTCCATCATGGGTGGTGAGGACACCGCATGCCTCATTTCGGTACCCGGCATGTTCCCCAGGATCCAGGCCCGGTAGATACGGTCAGATTTTTCATGAAAACGGTCATAGGTCAGTTCATTGATCACATACAGGAATATGAATATACTGCTGGCCAGCCCTATGGCGAGTCCCAGTATATTGATAAAGCTGTATCCGGAGTGCTTAAACAGGTTGCGGAAAGCAACCTTGATGATGTTGGCAATCATTTTTCAGTTTTTGGCAGGGTTATTAATTATGACGTAGCAAACTACAAATTGTTACGGTAGTACTCAATAAAAAGGGAATGAACCACGGATTATTGCCGGTGAAGTATAGGAATCGAAAGGTGAATGATCCGACCGGGGATTTTTTCTCTATAATTCCTTTATGAAAATATCTTTAAAATACATCTTGAGTTCATCCCCGATATGCAGTTGAAGGGCTATAAAACCACTTTCCCCGACATTATATTTCCTGTGGATGGAATCATCCAGTATGCCTTCCCCTTTCAGGTCGGTAATCTGCACCCCGTTCAGCCAGGATTGTATGTCGAGTCCCTCGACCCTGATCTCCAGCTCATTCCAAATCAAATCTTCCTGCGTGCTGTAGAAGAGATCAAAATCTTCCCGTCTCATATCCTCATTGACCCATTCCCCCCGGGGTATGTCAGGGTAGAGCCAGCGGGTGCTGCCACGGGTTTCATCCCATACCATGCCGGTCCTCCAGGGTTCAGGCGGATTGATGTCTACCTGTGGTCCATCCAGCCATGAAGAATCATGGTCATAACGGCTGCGTACCTGGACACCACTGTTGCCCGGGCTTTCCTTAAAGGCAGCAAACTTCAGCTTCAGGATGAAATCTGCATACTCTTTCTGTGTAGTGAGCCAGACATAGTCATGATCCTTTTGGCCTACCGAATTCACCTGGATAATGCTATCCTGCACGGTCCAGAAGCCCTTGGGCCTGTCTTCCGGCTTGCATTCAACCATCCATCCATCCAGGTTCTTACCGTTGAACAAACTCGTCCAGCCCTTCCCTTCCGGCTTGTCGGATTTGCATGAGTACTGAACAATCAGGGCAAATATTGCCAGGAAATGAAATGTTTTCATTTTATATGGTCCATTTTGGTGTCAGGTTATGATTGGCTCGATGCCTAAATATAAAAATAAATTCGGGGCTAAGGCACAAGCTGAATAAAACCCATGTTAAGCGAATCCCAAGGTCAACAATTATTTATAATCATTCTAATGAGTTAAAATAAGCAGCAGAAATTTGCCGATGAAATCCAGAACCCATATATTTATTTTTTAAATGTACCAACTACACTAATCACGGACATATGAAAAACTTGAATGCCCTGGAGGCATGGTTTATTACCGGCAGCCAGGATCTTTACGGTCCCGAAACCCTTAAACAGGTTGCCGTTAACTCACAGGAGATCGTGAAGGGATTGAACGGATCGGCCAGCCATCCGGTAAAAATTGTCTACAAACCTGTGGTTACCACACCTGATGAAATCACCAGGGTTTGCATGGATGCCAACAGTTCGCCCAGTTGCATCGGGCTGATTACCTGGATGCATACTTTTTCACCGGCGAAAATGTGGATCGCCGGACTCGGAAGCCTGGGCAAACCCTTCCTGCATCTGCATACGCAGTTTAACAGGGATATCCCCTGGGCGGATATCGATATGGATTTCATGAACCTGAACCAGTCAGCTCATGGTGACAGGGAATTCGGATTTATAGGGAGCCGGATGCGCAAGGAAAGGAAAGTGGTTGTCGGACACTGGCAGGATCCCGAAGTAGCATCCAGCATTGAGCTCTGGCTCCGTGTGGCAGCTGCCTGGCATGAGTCGAAACAGATCAGGATTGCCAGGTTTGGTGATAACATGCGGGAGGTGGCCGTGACGGAAGGAGATAAGGTGGAGGCACAGATGAAATTTGGCTGGGCCGTAAACGGTTATGGCATAGGTGAGCTGGTGGCTGTCATTGACCAGGTTACCGATAAACAAATAGACCTCCTCTGTGAAGAGCTTGAATCGGAATACATGATGCAGGATGTCCTGCGCAAGAGGGGGGACCGGCATACTTCACTGAGGGAATCTGCAAGGATAGAGCTCGGCCTCAGAACCTTCCTTGAAGAGGGCGGTTTTGGAGGATTTACGGATACTTTCGAGGACCTTCACGGAATGGTCCAGCTGCCCGGACTGCCCGTTCAGCGCCTGATGCATGACGGTTATGGTTTTGGTGCCGAGGGGGACTGGAAAATGGCGGCCATGCTGCGGACCATGAAGATCATGGCTGCAGGGCTCCCGGGAGGGAACTCCTTCATGGAGGATTATACCTATCATTTTGACCCTTCAGGCATGAGGGTCCTAGGGGCCCATATGCTGGAGATCTGTTCATCGATCGCAGACGGAAAACCTGTCTGTGAGATCCATGAACTTGGGATCGGTGGCAAAGCCGACCCGGTCAGGTTGTGCTTCAATGTTTCGGAAGGGCCAGCCATCAATGTGAGTGTGCTGGATATGGGCAACCGGTTCAGGATACTTGTCAATGAGGTGGAGGCTGTCCTGCCGCCTCAGGATTTGCCGAAACTCCCGACGGCAAGGGTGTTATGGGATCCCAAACCGGATCTTAAAACGGCTGCCGCAGCCTGGATTTTTGCCGGAGGTGCACATCATACCTGTTACAGCCAGAACCTCACAGCGGAACATATCATGGATTTTGCCAATATGGCCGGCGTGGAATTCCTGCTGATCGATAAGGACACCAATCTACGGGATTTTAAAAATGAAATTCGCTGGAACGAGGTGTATTATCATATGGCAAAAGGATTATAGTCTCCTGTGTAAATCTATTCATAATAGGTTATCCCGGACCTGGTAACGAATCCGACCCATCTCAACTGCTCAAGAGGGTTCTGAATCAGGTTCCGGATAACCAGGATTTAAAATTCCTCAACCACCATGAAAGTAACTATCAATTTTTTGATATCCAGATCCTTCCTGACTGGATTATCAGCTGTATTAACCTGTTTGGTAATGGTCTCATGTACAGCACCGGATCAAACGGATCAGCCTAACATCATCCTCATCATGGCCGATGATGTGGGGTATTCCGATATCGGTTGTTACGGTGGTGAGATCAGGACGCCTAACCTTGACAGGCTGGCAGCAAACGGACTTCGCTACACACAGTTTTACAACACCTCAAGATGCTGTCCGACTCGGGCTGCACTGCTGACCGGATTGCACCAGCACCAGGCAGGCATAGGCCATATGGTGAACGACAGGGGGAATGACGGTTACCGTGGCGACCTGAACGAGCATTGCCTGACCATAGCACAGGTACTGAAAACCGCTGGATACAGGAACTACATGTCCGGAAAATGGCATGTTACAAAATACCAGCCCGGCTGGAAGGATCCTCCCATGAACAACTGGCCAATGCAGCGTGGATTCGACAGGTTTTTTGGCACCATCCAGGGAGCCGGCAGTTTTTACGATCCCTATTCCCTGACAAGCGGCAATACCTTGATCACTCCAGGAGAGGATTTCTACTATACGGACGCCATAAGTGATACTGCGGTTAAGTTTATCAGGGAACATGATTCCGAGAGGCCTTTCTTCATGTATGTTGCCTATACTGCAGCCCACTGGCCCATGCACGCGCTGCCGGAAGATATCGCAAAGTATAAGGGCATGTATGATATTGGCTGGGATTCGATCAGGTCAGCGCGGTATGCAAGGATGATCGAAATGGGACTGATCAGGCCCGAATGGGAGATGTCCCCTGCACATCCTGAAAACAGTGAATGGGAAAAAACGGATATGAAGGAATGGCATGCCCGTTGCATGGAAGTCTATGCCGCCATGCTGGACAATATGGACCAGGGGATAGGCAGGATCATCAAGGAGCTTGAATCACAGGGTAAACTGGAGAATACGGTCATATTCTATCTTCAGGATAATGGTGCCTGTGCTGAAACCTACGGCTTTGGAAGAACCTATAATCCACCTGAAGGAAAAGCAGAATTACATCCAATGGCGCCGGGAGAATTACAGACTGAAATGGAACCCCAATATACACGCGACGGCCGGCCGGTGAGGGTTGGTTACGGGGTCGTACCCGGACCTGCTGACACTTATATCGGATATGCCATGGAATGGGCCAATGCCAGCAATACCCCATTCCGTATGTTCAAGCACTGGTCACATGAAGGCGGGATCGCTACCCCCCTTATTGTTCACTGGCCGGCAGGTATAGATGCCATGGGTGAATTCAGGGAACAACCCTCCCAGCTGGTGGATATCATGGCCACGTGCGTGGATCTCGCCGGGACAGTTTACCCTTCGGAGTATGATGGTAAAGAAACCCATCCTATGGCGGGGGCCAGCCTGGTACCAAGTTTCAAGGATAACCCCCTTGACAAGGAGGCTCTTTACTGGGAACATGAAGGGAACAGGGCCATCCGGAAGGGAAAATGGAAACTGGTTTCCAGGGCCTGTCGCTGGCCGCATGATCATGAAGAACATGATATTCTGCCGCTCAGATTCTGGGAGCTTTATGACCTCGAGGCTGACCGTACGGAGAATTATAACCTGGCTTCTCAATACCCGGATATGGTAAAGGAACTTGCTGCAGAATGGCAGGCCTGGGCAGAAGGGGCCAATGTAGTACCCAAGCCTCCCAGTATGCCGACCAAACCTGATTGGGCAGCGGATCTCACTGATTGCGATTAAAGAAACCCTGCCGGAACTTCTCTTGCAGCGCTTGCTGTCTGTTCGGCAGAACTTATTACTTTTGTCTGGATAAAGAACCGAAACATTGATGAACCTTCTGCCCGGTTTTGGACCCGGTACTTCCGAGACGCTAAACACATTTACTGAAGTCACCAGTGGTGGCAACGGACTTTTTACAACCGGGAAAGACGGTGTAAAGATCATCCTGACCCCTGCAGATAATAAGGCCGAATTCATTGTCTTTGAAGATAAAACACTTGTTTTTGTAAAATCCCAGCTCGGATATCCCGCCATATACCAGCTCAGGGAACCTGTTTTCAAATCCCCAGCCGCAGCCGTACTGACAGATCTTGACGGAACCAGTGTTCACAGTGAAAAATTCTGGATCTGGATCATACAGGAAACCACTGCCAGGTTGATTGACAATCCCCGCTTTGAACTGGAGGGTGAAGATGAACCTCATGTATCCGGACATTCCGTCTCGGAGCACCTGGAGCATTGTATCCGGAAGTATTGTCCGGAAAAAACCCTCGAAGAGGCCCGCAGGATATATTTCGAGATTGCCCATTACGAAATGAAGGAGATCCTCGAAGGACGTGGCCGGCAGGATGCCTTTGTGCCGAATCCGGGATTGAAGGATTTTTTGCTTACGCTGAAATCAGAAAAGATAAAAATTGGACTGGTGACTTCCGGACTTTACGAAAAGGCCTGGCCGGAGATTGTGTCGGCTTTCCGGACGATGAACCTGGGTGATCCGCTTGATTTTTATGATGCCATTATTACGGCAGGACAAACACTTCGGAAAGGACAGACAGGTACACTGGGGGAACTGGCACCCAAGCCTCACCCCTGGTTATATGCCGAAACCGCCAGGATAGGACTCGAAATACCTGTGGAGCAAAGCGATCACGTAATTGGACTGGAAGATTCATCCGCAGGGGTTTTATCTATCAGGCTGGCAGGGTTTACAGCCCTTGGGATCTCTGGTGGCAATATTGGCAAAAGCGGGATCAAGCCCCTTTTATCAGGATATTATGATTCCCTCGCAGATACACTTCCCTTCATACTCGGCAAATAGGACCTGCACGCCTGCCGGCAAATCACTCCTGCAATCTCCGGTACCTGAGCACACTCATGATGAAGGCGTCATGGTAACCCATATCTTTCAAGGTCGGAAGCATATTCAGAGCCATGTCAATCCCAGTGTACTCTCCATAAACATATCGGTGGAGTCCGTCACGCCCAGCATATCTTATGACCCCTTCCAGGGGGAGGAAAAAATCCACCTCAACGGGATGCTTAAGGGCCATTATCTGGATGGTAAAGCTGGCTTTAACCGTGATGCCTTCTTGCGAAAGCTGCGCGATCAGCTGTTCAAGGTCTCTTCGTTCAAGCATGCCGGCATCCGGATAACCTTT